>Ga0302186_10001092_pt1 | contig 23178 bp, 26 predicted proteins | sample II_Bog_E1_2_FD_198782 | JGI IMG/M metagenome (GOLD analysis project Ga0302186, IMG submission 198782) | Peat permafrost microbial communities from Stordalen Mire near Abisko, Sweden - II_Bog_E1_1 | ecosystem: Environmental > Terrestrial > Soil > Wetlands > Peat | place: Sweden: Abisko...
CCTTATATTAAGTCCCAAAGTACTAAAGTAACCCAAGAATCTAAGGACTTGCTTTTAAGCGTTGCTACCATCAGCGCCAACGGAGAAAAGGCTCTTGCTGAAGCAGTTCTTAAATGTTTCGAAGAAGTAGGTTTTGGCGAAAGCAGCCATGTTACTATTCGTGAGCTTCCTGGTCCAAGCGGATACAAAGTTGAACGAATTGAAGGATACCCAATCCCAATTGGCCTAGAGGAAAGTTCTGGTAAATACTTCACAAGTTTTATCAACGATCAAGGAAATCAACGAGCTTATTTAGAGAATCCTAAATTCATCATTTTTGATGGAGCAATTCAAGACCTATTGCCATTAAGCCCTCTTCTTAATGCTATTGAGGCACGTATCCAAGAAGACCCTGCTAAAAATAAAGATCTTAAAAATCTTGTATTGGTTGCAAATGGATTTTCAGAGACAGTTATTTCTACGCTCGCATTTAACTTTGAGCAAACTGGCACTCTCCGAGTTCTTCCAATGAAAGCTCCAATGGCTCAATTCATGAACGCACAAAGTCATTGGTTAGTCGATTTGGCTGCCTTTACAGGAGCAAGAGTATTTGGCATGAAAAACCAAATTAATGACGCTACTGTTGAAGATTTAGGAAGCGGAATGGAAAGCTTTGAGGCCACACGTTTCAGAAGTACATTGAGTGGTACTCCAGATGAAATAAATATCGAATGCCGCGCAGAAGAATTGACAACCCAACTTAAGAGAGCCGAATCAAAAGCTGAATCTGGTTGGTTAGAAGAACGTATTGCAAAAATCACTTCAGGTATCGCAAAACTTACGGTGGTTGGATCTTCTCCTGGAGATATCAAAGAAAGATGCGACCGAGCAGAGGATGCAGTGTGCTCTATTCGTAGTAGTTTAACTAACGGAATTCTTCCGGGTGGTGGACGAGTAATTCTTAATATGGCTCTTAAATTATCTAACGAATTACCAAAAAACGATCCAGCTCTAGAAATTCTAATGCCATCTTTTATCAGTGTTGTAAACCGACTCCTTGAAAATGCCGGTTACAACGAAGAGCAGGCAGGAGAAGTACTTGGTCATTTAGTCAGTAATCCAGAAGATGTTTACGATATCGAAAATCAAGTATTCGGAAAACCCGAAGAGTTGGGATTATTTGATGCTTGTAAGGCTGTAAGCGAAGCTCTACGTAACTCAGTTGAAATTGCAGGTGTTCTTGGAACTCTTGGTGGTATCGTAGTTCACCCTCGTGACTCTGATTTCGAGCGTAAAGAAGCTTCTCTTGATGAAGAATGGCGCAAAGTAAGTGCTAATCCAGATGCTTACCAGAACCCTGCTTTAAATAGAGCTAGACAGGGCGCTTAATAATATGGATTTCAAAGCTTTAACAGATGAGCAGAAGAAGGAGATGGCGGACTTAATGTTCGAGCCTCTTTCTTCTGCTAGTGACGTTAAGGACTGGGCTCGGGCCTTTTTAGATCTAGAGCTTCCACTTGAAATTACAGATCCAGATAGCACAAGCTCTCCTCTCGATGCCGTGTGGCAAATCTACAATGGCGCTAAAAATAACTCAGGAGATATAACTCCAGGTTACATTTTGATGAGTTGTCGAGAAGGTATGAAAACCGTTTCTGTTGCGATATTGGAGCTTCTCATTATGCTCCATTTCCAAAGAACTGTAGCTCATGCTGCCGCAACCGAAGAGCAGTCAGCCGTTGCTATCGGTTACATTAACGATTTTATCACCAAAATTCAGCCCTTATTAGAATCTCGTGGCTGGGTAAACATGACCCAAAATAAACGGACTATTAAATATAAGACCCCGGAAGGAAAAGGTCCCTTCATTAAAATTTTAATTTGTACCCCTAAAGGTATGAATTCTTTGCACGCTAACTTTTTGTTCCTGGATGAGTTGGATTTGGCCGATCCTGCAGCCATCAAACAAGGTAAAAACATTACCGGTTTCAGTCGTGGGTTTTATGGGGTTAAGGTTTATTTAAGTACTCGTAAGTACGCTTTCGGTAACATGCAAGACGCCCTAAATAAAGCCGCTGATATGAACTATAAGGTTCTTTCATGGAATATTCTGGACGTTACTGAAGCATGTCCACCTTCAAGGCACAAACCAGAACTTCCAAGACAGGACATGTTCGTTGGTAAGAACCTTCCGCTAGTAAGACTTACTGGCGATGAATTTAATGCTCTTTCTGATGTAGAAAAAGCTAAATACGACATGATCCCAAATGCATATGCTGGATGTGTTGGGTGCAAGCTTCTCCCTGTATGCAGAACACGATTAACTGAAAAACCTGCTTCAGCAACAGATGGTTTTTATAAACCTATTATTTCCATCATCAATAAGTTCGCCGAGAATGACGTTGACGTTGCAGAGGCTGAGTTAATGTGCTGGAAGCCCGGTACTGCTGGATTGGTGTACCCAAGATATATCGATCGAAGTAATGGCGGAAATCTCATTACCGTAAATCAAGCTTTTGAAACTCTCATAGGTAGTGCTCCTCCACCAAAAATTACTGAACAGAACATTTACTCCATTATTAAACAATTGGATCTACCAATTTACTGTGCAGTGGATTGGGGTTTTGAGCACGATGCCGTTATCTTGGTTGCTGTTAAAGTGCCGAATGGTGAAGTATGGATTATTGACTGTTTCTCAAGTCCAGGATTAGAGATTCAAGACTTACTCAAAGTAGCCATTAATTTTAAAGACAGATTTGGTCCAAGGAAGTGGTATTGCGATACCAACGCACCAGGAAACATTAAATCTTTTGTAAGAAACGGTATGCCTTGTCCAAAATTCGTTAAGGACGTTCAAGGCGGTATCGGTGCAGTTCGCGGTAAAATCATTACTGCTGACGGTCACAGAATGCTTAAAGTCCTAGAGATAGAAAACACCAAGAAAGTAAGAACTGCTATTATGAAGCACAGATTCTTACTTGATGGTCAAGGCCATGTAACGACTACCCCGGATAATGATGCCGGTGTTGCCGATATATGTGACTCCCTTCGATATTTAGGCCAAAACATATTTCCATTAGCCGGTACTCAACGTCCAAACATTACTTCAATGGATCCAAATGCACCCAGTCAGATTCCAGATGATCAAAAATATACTCCTGAACAACATGAAATTATGCAAACTGCTCTAGATAAGGCTCTAGGGAAATCCACTAAAAAGGGTGGTACCGGAAAAAGAGGTAGTTTTCACTTTAATTTCTGATACAATCTTAAGAGTATGATTGGCGGATGTATTTATAAAATTACCAATAAAATCAACGGCAAAATGTATGTGGGTCAAACGACACAGCCTCTCCACGTTAGATTTAATTCTCATTGCGCAAAACATAGTCATTGCAAGTATCTATTGAGCGCTATAAACACATATGGGAGAAGTAATTTTACGATAGAAACACTTTTCTCTGCGAGATCTGAGAATAAGAGCGAATTAAAAGACATTTTAAATAAAGAAGAGAGTAAGTTGATAATTTTACTCAATACGGTAGCTCCAAACGGATACAACCTAACTTCTGGCGGGGATTGTGCAAAATTTAATAAAGAAAGCATTGAGTCTCGTGCCCAAAAACACAAAAAGCCAATTAGATGTAACGAAACGGGACAAATATGGGAATCGACAAAAGAATGCGCAGCTTATTTTGGAGTAAAATCTCAATCTATTTATAGAATTTTAAGGGGTATTCGCGATACGTTTAGGGGATTAAGTTTTTCATACATCAATCCAAGTCGTTCGAAAAATAAAATTGTTAGAACGAGAAAAATAAGATCTTTGGACAGTTATGATCTTACGGGATTATATGAAAAAATAAATGAACAAAAAAAAGACCTATAAAGTGCAACGAGACTGGCCAAGAATGGGAATCCATACGGGAAGCGGCCAAACATTTCGGAACAAAAGATGAGGCCATACATCGGGTTCTTAGAGGTGAGCGGAAAAAATTTAGAAAATTTACCTTTTCCTATATTTTATAGCAATCTTAACTACTAAGAGGTCTATCTAATGAAAACCAATCTACAATTTTATCTCAATAGTTACGCTGACTTACTTCCAACTACTGCCCCATCCAGAAATAACTTTAAATGGCTGAGGGAGATCAATGGAATTCCATTTAATGTGGAGAATAGTCAACAAATTCAAGTACTTCCTGGCGTAACGGTAGGAAATGCCATTCAGTACCCATTTTCCACTCCTACTAATTCCGGCACCAATACTCTAAATAGCACAATTAATATGACCGTAGTAGGGTCTACTGTCGGGATCGCTTTGGGCAACCTTATCGTGGGCAGCGGAATCCCAGTTGGGACTACTGTTGTTTCTATTGGCACTAGTCAATTTACCTTTACCGTAAGCTCTGCAAATGCCACTGCAGGAGCCGTATACAGCAATGGTGGACAAAATTTCACCGTAAGCTCTACAATTGCTTCTGGCACGACTCTTGTAACCACTGGAACTGCGGCTCCTAATGCCTCTGGAACGCTCACTCTAGTTAGCGGTACTGGAGATGCAACCATTTCCTTCTCTGCTTTTACTGAAGCTACTCCTCTCGTTATGTCTCAGGCAGCTACAGTCAGTGGAAACGTTGGAATTAATTTCTATGCACCCGCTGCATTTATCTACCTCGAAACAGACCAACAAATCTCTGTGATATATAACAATGGAGAAGCTATGGTTCTGAATCCATTCCAAGTCAATGGAATAACTCAGCCAGCAGTATTCTTTATGGCCGGACCTTGCTATGCGCTTTCTGTAACAAATATGAGCGCCTCTACAGCCAACGTCTTTTTAGCGTCGATGGGTTAATTTATGAGCGAAGAAAATAAAGAACAGTCGGCAATTAAAAAACCAATGACACTTGAGCTTTCTGACGAAGTGAACATGGATCCCCTTGCTCAATTCAAAAAAGACTCCACTACAATTGTACCATTACAAAAAGCCTTAGACGATTCGCTTGGTAAAGCTACTGAACGGGCTCCAGCCCTTGCTTTCATGGAGAGCCCTAACTATAACGATGCATATGCCGGTGTAGTTAAATCAAAGAGAAACGAAATTCCAGACGACATCCTTAAGATGGTCCGAGTGCAGGATCACTTGGTTGCCGCTATCTTAAGAACCCGCGCTGGTCAAATTAGCCAATTTGGAAAGAAACGTGCCGATCGTTTCGATAAAGGTATTGAGATCAAAATCAAACCTGAATTCTACAAACTTTTAAATACAGAACAATTCGAAAAAGTTACAGAACGTATTAAACGTCTCGAAACTATTCTCTTGAATTGCGGTCATACGGAAGGTCTTGAAAACCAACAAAAAATGACTTTGGGGCAATATTTGGCCCTCTCAGTAGAAAACGCCCTTACATTTGGTTGGATGGGTACAGAAGTTATTTATGACCGTGAATCTGATCCAGATGATAACGGTAGATTTCCATTTAACCGTTTCCGCCCGATCGATTCTGGTACTATTTACAAAACCGTTCGTAATGGTGAGCAAGCTGGTATTAATACCCGTATTCTAGCTGTTAAAGAACTTGAGCGTATTACCGGTGACAAGATCAAAATTGACTGGGATAAACTCAGAGAAGATAAATATGCTTGGTGTCAACAAGTAGAAGGTATCGCAAAACAATACTTCACCCATGAAGAATTGCTTATGCACGATTTCTATCCATGCACTGACGTTGAAAAGAATGGTTATCCGGTACCACCAATCGAAACTGCGATTTCTTCAATTACTACCCATATTAGTATTGATACCTGGAAACGTCTTTATTTTCAAAACGGTCGTGCTACTCGTGGAGCATTGGTAATTACTTCTGATGACGTTGATTCTCCAACACTCGAAAAATTTAGACAAGAATTCCAAGCAAGTATCAATGGTGTACAAAACTCATTCCGCACTCCTTTGATGGGTATTTCTCCAACAGAGAAAATTGATTGGTTGTCATTCGCAGGTGATAAGGCAGATGACTCATTTGAGTTCATTTACGATCAGATTGCCCGTAACATTCTTGCGACCTTCCAAATGTCTCCAGACGAACTTCCTGGTTATGGCCATTTGAGCAAAGGCTCTAATAGTCAAACATTAAGTGAGTCAAATAACGAGTTTAAACTTGAGGCTGCCCGTGATTCTGGTTTCGTACCAATCATTCAGCACCTTGAAACATTCTTCAATCAACGTTTGATCCCAATTATTGATCCGATCCTTGCTAAGATCGTAGTATTCAAAATTGCTGGTCTAGACGCTGAATCTAAAGAGCAAGAATCTACTCGTTTACAACAAGATCAGCCTACCCATATGACTTATGACGAAGTTTTAAACTACGTCGATAAACCTACCATCGGTGTAGGAATGGCAGGCGAAGTACCATTTAACGAACGTATTCAGCTTCTTTGGGACAAATATTTAGATGTTGGTCAAGTCAAAGGACGCTTTATGGGCAGTCCTGCGGCTTTCGTGGATCCTATGCAGCGTTTCAAGCGTGACCCATTTGCATTGCAGTCAATGCAGCTTATGGCTCAAATTGCACCAAATGCAGTAGCTGCCATGTTCGCTCCGAGACCACATTCATTTGATTTGTTGAAAATGTTAATTTTTGATATGTTAGAAGAGGACGAGGACTAATATGACATTCTTTAAGTTTTGTGAATATTTTTTAGGATGTACTTTAGGTGTCGCAGCTTTGGTTGGCATAGCTTTTTGGATTTTATATCAAATAGCTGCTAGTTTTAAGAATTAAGAGGATTAAACATGAAAAATCAAGATTATAAATTAAAGTACGAGGATCTGAAATTAAAGTTCATGGACGCAGTAGATGTTTCCTTTCGTCTTGGATTTGAACAAGGTGCCCAACAAGCTCAAGTTCAACAAGCCCAACAACAAGCTCAAGAAGCTCAGATGCAGCAGCAACAAATGGCTCAAATGCAAGGTCAAGGACAGCCAGGTCAAGAGCAACAAGATCCCAACAATCCGGCAGGACCGGATAGTTCAGGTTCTGAGATGGACCAACACATCAGTACCTTGGAATCCATGGTAAATAAACAAGATCCTGCTTCTGCTGGATACGCTGACATGAAGAAAACCCTAGATTCAATGAAGAGTCTGGTTGAAATGAAAAAAGCCGAAAACGCTATTAGTGGTATTGCAAAAGCAATGAAGCCAAAATTCACCATCGGTAAGGGCGCAAACAAAAACCTTAGTGAGCATGGCAAAAAAGCTCTGAACGATCAAGAGAAGATCGTTGAAGCACTCATGAAAAGCTTTCAAGACGAAGAAACAAAAGCTTCAGAAACTATCATAAAAACTTTAAATTTTGAGAATTTGTTAAAAGGTTAATTTTATGTGGGGCATAAGCAGTTCTGGCAAGGAAGCGATTTCCTTTGCGATCGAGAAGATGTTTGATGCTTTAGCGTATCAATTTCTTGGCAATATCCCAAAACTAAGGAATAAATCTCCATATTTTAGTGCCACTCCAAAATTCAGCCTAGCAAATCTATTCTTGCAAGCCATGAACAATAAGGAGCTTAATCATTATGATAAAGATGTCCTTAAATCTGTTCTTGCTAATTCTCATGGGTATATCGAGGGCCTAAAAAGCAAGACAAGCTCAAATGTTGTTACGGCTGTGGACTCCTTAATCAGGGAGGCAAAAGCCAACAATTCACATGTGGGCGCTAATCAGGTATCTGAAATTATCGCGGCTGCAATGAAAAAAGCACGAAGCGACATGAAGCTTATTGCGGAAGCAGAATCTACAAAAACACGAAATCTTGGTCATACTATGGAAATAGTAGATAGATCAAAACAAGAAGGCATTGAAGACCCAACTGTATTTTTTGTAATCGTTAGGGACGGGGCAACTTGTAAGGAATGCTTACGACTTCATATGCTCGATGATCAAGTTACTCCTAGAGTATGGAAAATGTCTGAACTTTCTATGGGATATCACAAAAGAGGTGAGCCTAGACCATCAGCTTGTGGTGAACATCCCTTCTGTCGCTGCTCTTTACAGCAACTTCCTCCAGGATGGGGATTCAAAGATGGATTCGTTCACTTCATTTCATTAGAATACAGTGAATATGACGCACAGAGAGCTGCTTAATTCTCTTCGATAGTGAGTTCACCATTTTCTATGGTGAGACTTTTTGGTTTAAATGCCTTTTTGTATTCTTCGTCTAATACCGATGCATTTACAGCAATATAACTACCCATATTACTTACTCCAGACTCTCCATGAAGATGTCCGAATACATGAAGCCTAAGATCTTTTAGTTGTTCCAGGCGTACCCTAAGATCCATGCACCCTACATTGGCTCCATTGGGGCTAAAATGATTTTGTACGTGATCCCTGATTTGATAAGCTGGGCCATGAGTGATGAGAATTTGCGTATCATCTGGAATAGCTTCCCAGTGGCGCATAATGCTTTCGCCGCGTTCACGCATAAAGTACCAATTTAAGAAAGTTGGTGTGTATGGAGACCCATAGATTTTTAATCCCTCAATTTCAATGCCTTCGTCAATAAGAAGAGTGATACCTCTTTTTTCACATTCTTCGCGGTATCTAGCAGTTTCTTTTTCAAATCCCGAATCATGATTTCCTGGAACAAATATTTTATACTTATATGGCTGTTTTTGAAACCATTGCAAGAAAGCATGGATTTCACCGCTTTGACCTCTACCAGTAGCGTCCCCAGAATGAATAAGGAGATCTCCACCCTTAAGAGCGATTTCTTTGTGCTTGTTATGCGTATCTGAAATTAAATCGATTTTCATTTTTTGAAACTCGTTACGTTTTCGCCTTCTAGCGTCTTCCTAAATTGTAACCAACCACGAAGATTGCCTAAATGGTAACTTCCTTTATCCGCACTTAGGGCCTGAGCTTGGTGTTCTGCTGGAGAGGCGTGAATAGGCTCTGATCCTAAAAGACGCTCATATAACTCTAAATCCTGTTGTAATGTAGGCATGTGCCCTTCATGATTCAGATAGGACACACGAGCACAACGAGCTACAGATTTTTTGATTGGGACACCATAAAATCCGTTTCTAGGTTCTATCTTTTCGCATTCCAACTCTAAATCGCCAACAAAAGGAAGATGCCATTCACCTTCTTTGATTTCCTTTGGTGTATTCGTATGATATTCTCCGTACATTAAATCTGCAAGAGCGTGAATTTCTGGTTGAGCCATTTCATGACAACGTAGAGCAAAAAAGTTATCCCAGTCAGTTGCGGTGCAAACTACCGTGATATGAGCCCATGGTTCTAAGACTCGATTTGCGTATTGTTTGTGAACCTCAAGATCGGCCAAAAGATCGGCCACTTTTACCGCCTCATCACGTCCAAGTAGCCATGCTTGCACCGCTTTTTCGTGTGCATCATCGACCAAAGCTTCGCCCCCTTGCATACCTGCTTTGTTTTTAGTGAACGCTAAAGGAATGGCGGGATTATCATTAATCATCTGAATCTGTTTTTTAACTGGGATGGCACGAGAAGATGAGGCATTTCTTGAGAATACCCTGTGAGTCATGAACTCCGCGTGAATAAAACGAGGGTAGGTCAAAACGAAGGTTGTAAGACGAACACCATTTGGTCCAACTGAGTCTGCAACAATTTTTGCTTCAATCATATTTATTACCTAAAATCTGTTTAACTAAAGCCACAATTACTGGAACCGCAACGGAGTTTCCAATCTGCTTATATGCTACCGCATCTTTAGAAGGAAAGATGTAGTTTTCTGGGAATCCTTGTAACCTTGCACATTCACGAGGAGTTAACTGCCTGATTCCTTGAGGAGAATCCACTGCTGGGGTGGAAAAAGTAGCAATAGTTGGAGAAATGCCTTTTATTGAATATATCTTATCTTGTTGTCTAGGGAGCCCACTTGGAGTATCTCCATACAAAATAGCTACCGATTCAATTTTACCCGTTTTTTTTGTAGGTTTCTTTGAGTTGTTGTCATATAACCATTTAATGACCTCGTATCTAGAGTGACCTTTAGGGAACCCATGATTTGTTTTTCCACGACCAGATATTGGCCCTCCGGCCTTAATAATTCTTTTTTTCCAGAGATTGGCTATAAAGTATTTTTCTGGAACCTTATCCTCCAAGATATCCTCTATTGATAAGTTGGATAAAAATGGCTCTGGAAACCGAAAGGATTGTTCTAAATCAGATCTTATTCCCACAAAAAATATGCGTTCTCTTTGTTGAGGAACACCAAAATCAGCAGCATCTAGTATTTTTGTATGAACATCGTATCCAGCGCATTGCAAATTATCAACAATAGTGTCAAAACAAGAACTTCCATCCATATTATTCATGGATAGAAGCCCTTTAACATTTTCAAAAAGAAAGTATTTAGGTTTTTTTGAGACTAAAATTCGGACAAGTTCCAAGAAAAGATTTCCTCTTTCTTCTTCATTGCCAAGAGTTTTGTCGTTCTTATTGAACCACTTACCGTTTCTTGAAAATGGCTGACAAGGAAAACCACCAAAAATAATATCGTGATCGGGAATGTCTTCGTTTTTTAAGTCTCTGATGTTTCCATACGATTCAATACCAAAATTTGTCTTAAACGTTTGGCAGACATTCTTATCAAAATCAATGGCTAAGGCGCAAATAGCGCTTTTGCCAACGACCTCTTTGATTGCAAGACTAAATCCACCTAAACCAGAGAAGGTGTCAATGTATTTCATTAATCTTTGGCCTCACCAAAGTATCGGATTACAGCTTCATTAAGTTTTTTACCCTTAAGACCTAAATTTTTAAACGTAGCCTCAACTTCTTTTAAGGTAACGCTATGTCTTTTTGCTATACTGAGAAAGCACTCTTTTACTTCCAATGCGTTCCTAATCATATTGTCAGCCAATTTGGTGGGGGTAATTTCTTGTAACAATGGTTCATCTTCTAGTCCATCGGCCAAAATTACTGTTAGGAGACCCGCTTGCTTGGTAAGATCCAAGATATTTTTTTTGAGGCCACCTTTAGGAAATGTTTCTGCAACATTTTCAATAGTGTTTACTACTTTGCCATAATACATGAGGGCATTTTTTGTTTTTGTTCTAATTTTTTCACCTAAAATAAGACCGTTAGCCTCTGCTGGCCTATCTTGTAGGCCGCCCGTAACCGTGATCTCGGTTCTGGCACGACTAGCAGCAATTCGTTGCGGTAAACCGTCATGATTTTTCTTTCCAATGATAAAGTCCCAAAATACGCTTTGAAAAGAAGGTCTTAATTGTACACCTGCTAGTTCTTGCATTTTAATTCCATGATATCCAAGCAATCTTGTTGGATCTGTCAGTTTTACGGCCCCATTATGTGGGATTTGCGAATTTACTCTAGTATAAATCTCATCTTTGTCATGTGGATGACAAACCTGAATACTCCATTCATAATTCGCTTCTTCTTTAGTAAGACCAACTTCTTTTTTTCTAGCCAAAATGCCTGCAATTCGTGTGTGTGAATCAACCAATTCATAAGAATTGTCAGTCTCCTGAGACACAATTATGGTAAATAGAGAAGGTGGATGAAGATTTTTGCAAATATCACGAATTTTTTCTGGCTTCATTCCAATTTTACCACGGTTATCTTTGCGGGGGAGGATTTTTCCTGCCTCAAAATAGTCAATAATATCGCCGAGTTTTAAAGACGAGTTTACTGGTTGCCCTTTGTGTACCTTAATTTTACCATTTAATTCTTGAAACATTTTCTCTCCTTATTTTTGGTGCCATTTAGCCCCTACAATAAGAATAACAAAATATTTATTTTATGTCAAGTATTATTTTTTGGAGAAATAAAATCCTAAAATAAACATGCCTACGTGGGGAACTAGGGTCTTAGCAGACTCAAATACGACCTGTGCCCCGTCCTTAACCATTGCGATTTCACTTATACAGGCCATTAAATACACTAAACCTAAAAAGATGAGAACGTACTTTGGAAAATTTTCGTTCATTACCATTTCCTCCATTCGGGACAAAATCTCATATGGTCCCACTCAAAGCTCGTATATCTTGCACCACATACACAGCTGGTTTTGTAGTTCTCGAAAATATCAGACCATTTTTCATGAATATCGTTGAATCTCGGATCGTATTTATTCAATTCAGAAAACCAAAGAATTTTGTCGTATTTGCCAGATTTGTCGTCGTCGTAAAAAACCCACTCGTAAACCACATTTAGGTAGCTCACGGTCTTAGGAAAACTCTCTACGGATCTCCACCAATCGACTTCCTTGTCACCCAATAGGCCAAATTTTACATTAAGTTTCATTATTTAGACCCACAATCTTATAGGAGTAACTAATATAAGATTGTAAAACTCAATATGTCAAATCCATTCCTTGATATGCTTTTAGGATCTCTGTCAAAATTCCTTACAAGTGGTGGAAAAGATAAAGAAATTGAGATTACGATTCCACTGGGAACCTCTAAAGAAAGTAACCCTAATATGGACTTAAATGGTATTGACTGGACAGACGCAACCCATAACATCACTCCACATTTCACTGTGGGGGATGCAATAACTTTACATTCGTGGAATCGCTTGGCCACTGAGGAAGATGGGCTTGATGATGAGGCTAAGGTAAAACTTATTACCTTATGTCAAAAGATGGAACAGGTAAGGACCCATTTAGGGTGCCCGATTAAGGTACACTGTATGTTTAGGTCCCAAGAATACAACAAGGAAGTGGTTAAGGCTATTCCAAACGATGTTCACGCACAAAGCCTAGCGTGTGATTTCGATTGCTTACCCAATTTGTCGTTTGATGAGATTAAAGAGAAGATGGAGCCTGTTCTAGAAGATTTTGGTATCCGTATGGAAAGAGGAACTACAAGCTGGATTCATTTGGATCTGAGAGCGCCTGGACCATCAGGAAGATACTTTACGGCGTGAGAATTTGAGCAAAAGTTCTCTGTCTTCTTTTGTAATTTCTATCTCTTTAAAAATACTTTTAATCTCTTCTTTTAGAGCTTGTCTTGTAGCGCCCTTATGGTCATGTTCTCTGCCACAACAAGGACATCCATTATCTAGAAATCTAGATCCTTTAAGGCCTCTGCCGATCTTCTTACCGTAGGGTTTCAAAACGCCGCTCCTGGCTTTTTACCGGTTCTAACCAAAAGCCAATCGATCACTAGTTGTCCGCCACCCGATGCAACAAATTGTACCGGTGCCTGTCCAAAGAAACATGGCGAGGGAGTTTGCATCCACATAACAGCATCTTCCCAAATACCATCATGAAGCTCGGTCGCTAACTCATGTATTTCGGTGTATTGTCTTAACATTTCTTGATCTGTCATAAAATGGTTGCAGCGGTAGGAATTAAACCTACTGAGGCTTACGCCAGAGGATTATGAGCCCTCCAAGCCAGATCGTCGCTTAGTCGCTGCTATATTAGTTATATCACATTACTAAATGTGACGTAATTATTTCTTAGATTTCTTGAAATCAACTAATTTACTTAAATCTTGCTCAAAATCAATACTTTTCTTAAGAGCAATCACTCTACCAAAAGCCTCGATTTCACCTTTAGAAAGGTGAGGCATTTTAGATTTCATGAACTTTTCAAATTTTTCTTTATGTTCCCAATTTTGGTAATCACTCTTGGCCTGTGCGTTCCAGTCCTTCTTTTTAGAACCTTTAAAATTATGATCTTCAGCGGCTGGTTTTGCCTTAGACATACTTTCAGTCTGATAAGCCGCACCATTTGTTAAAGTTGACGGGGCTGCATTATAGCTACCAGCCTCTACAGCTTTTCTAATGCTGGTGGCACCAATTATATTTGGTGACGGATGATTTTGCATTGATGGTGCAGAAACTGTTCCGTTACTAAGACCGCCCATGAATTTTTGCGCATGCTCACCGGCTTCTTTAGCTGTACCGAAAATACCTTTTTTGTCGCCTATACCAGCGATTCTACCGTTGTGCTTTACATGAAACTCGCCAGATGGTTGCTTGTGGATACTTACAATATTGTGTTCTGGGTGAGAAAAGTGTACAGCATCCCCAGTAACTTTGGGTCCTGACCATTTTGGTCCTTCACCTTTTTCAAGTTGGGCTTTGTGTAACTTACAAAGTTTTTGTTCTTTTTTCTTGATAGTAGGCTCGGATTCTTTTTTGGCCAAGAAGGTTTCGTAAATCTTTTCGCCTTCACCAGTTTTAAATAGGGTAACGGCTTCTTGATCACTTTTAAAGATCTCATCGAAATCATCTTTGATTTGTGGTGCTTGATTCTCAAGGATCTCAACTGCCGCCGCTGCATTACATGGAGCAGAGGTCAAGGTAACTTTACGAGCGATCCCTCTGGTAATTACGGACTTGCCAACTCTAGTATTTGGAATTTCGCTTCCTTCAATACTGAACCACATAATATTGTAGTCGTTTTGGCCTTTTCTGTCCCTGTCGTATCTCAAAATGCCTGCAACGTGTTTTGCGCTATCACAATAATCATCAAGTAATTCTGCCATGATGTAAAGATAGGGGGCTTTTGTCTTCTTCCAAAAATGAAGCTCATGCTCATTTGCACAATCTTTTTGAGAGAAAATCTTCTTTGCTTTCAAGATCTTGCCGACTAATTGGCCAGGAAAATCGGACTTGTGCTCGTAATTTATGACACCCGTCTTTTCAAGAGAATCGATGCTTAATCCTTTAAGATCAAGTAGTTCGCCTGATTTATCGATGAATTGTACCGTTCCGATGCCGTGAAGGAAAGTTGACATGCATATAAGATTGGTTAGTATCTATCATTCTTTTTTAAGTTTTCGATATGCCATAGGGGTTGTAGGTTTGTGTAGTGATTAGCTTTTATAAATTGATCTTTATTGGTTAAATCGAAACTAGCAAGAGGAAAAATATGATCTAGGCTCCATTGATTATTTTTATTGCCGTAATTTTCCCATGTCATACCCTTTTCCCATAGCCTTTCTATGTGTTTACAAAAATCTTCTATAGAGCACCCTAAATCTTTCACCGCTGACCCGTATTTTGGTTCTTTAATTCCTTTTTTGATATACTGATTGATTGTATTGGTTATCCTACTTCTTAAATAGCATTTTAATTTGAAATAAATATCGGAATCCCTTCTTTTTTTCATATATTTATTTTGTTTTTCGCTGTGACATTTTTTGCAAATTGGGCCCCTATAATTTAAACTAGTGTATTTGGAAATCTTTTTTATAAAACCATCCATTGGTTTTAAAATTTCACATTTTTTGCATACTCTCATATCATTTTTCTTATGCGTTTTGTTTATTTCTTTAATTTTTTGTAATTTTTCTTTATTTGTTTGATTGATACGCCAAATATTATCGAATTTTTTATTTTTTAAGTTCTTTTTTTCTACTTTAGTAAGTATTTTGCAGTCCTTACAAATATCTTTTCTACCATCAATCGATTTGGCTCTTTTATCGAATTTTTCCATATTCTTGATTTTGTTGCATTTAATACATAATTTCATACTATTAAGATTATAGCACAACTTATATTAAATTAAAAGTCCTATTGTACTAATTTTTATAAATATTTGATATTACATATAAATTTTTATTTTAAAATGAAGTGTGCCAATACTTATCTATGAAAGCAACTAGTTGGCCATATTAATGGCTTTATATGTCTAGAAGACAAAAAATTTTAAGGAGATAAACATGCTTTATTCAGTTGATCATGCAGTAGGAATTGCAAGAGACCTCGCAGACCGCCTTTCGCTTCGTTTTACTAACAGTTCAACGATCAATACCATCACCCAATCACAAGATGAAAATGGATATCCTATCATCGTAGCTACTCACAACGGTAATGCTGCTGAAGGACAGCCAGTAGTTTGGATTCGTTTGACTAACATCAACGTAGGCGCTACCGATATTTTCGGAAATAGCACTCTTCCATTCACTCCAACTCTTGCTCAAATCGCCTATGAATTGACTAGCGGTGGTGCTCCAGAACCATCTGTTGCTGATTTCTCTACTTGTTTGTTTGAAATCGCTCGTACCGGTTGCGTAGTATCTGAGTATGCTATTGCTAACGGAACAGCTGTTAACGAAGCTGCTGTAAATGCCGCTTCTCCTATTCAAACTCTTAAAGACATTGACTGGGGCTTTAAAGGAAATAGCTAATAGTAGCCATAGAAAAGGAGACTATAAACTATGTATACAGAAAAAGAACTTAGCAGCCTAATTGAAGATGTAACGAAAGAATTTACATCTCATTTAGCAAAAGCTGAAGAAAGCTTCAAAGCGTCTAAACCAGAGGAATCTGAGAAAAAAGACGAAAAGAAGCCAGAAGAACATAAAGAATCTGAAAAGCCAGAAGCTAAAGATCAAGCTCAAGCAGCTCCTTCTAAAGAAGAAGCTCCAAAAGCTGAATCTAAAGAGCAAATGCCACAAGAAGCTGGAAAAGAACAAGCCCAAGCTCCTCAAGCAGCTGCTCCTGAAGCTCAAGACGCTCATGGTTACGATGACGAAGACATGCAACATATGCATTCTATGTATAGTTCAATGTCAAAACCAGAATTAAAGGCTCACCACGACTGTATCCGTAAATGTATGGACGGTATGGCAATGAGTGAACAAGGTATGGCTAAAGCTGAAATGGAAGACGCTAAAGAAGGCGAACATCGCCCTAATGGTGGTCCAACTGACGGTGAAGCAGCTAGCAAAAAAGCAGCTCCTGCAAGTGATGCACAAGCTCTCGAAAAATCTGAAAAGACTTTAGAGATCGAAATGTCATCAATTAAAGAAGTTGAAATTTTGAAATCAGAACTTCAAGCTGCAAAAGCTGAGTCTGAAGCTACTAAAAAGAACTTAGAAGCAGTAGAAACTTTCCTGAAGAAATTCGTTGAGAAAGCGGCTCCTGCAGGAAAAGCAATTACTTCTTTGGACGTTATCGCTAAAACCGAAAGCGCAACAAAGACAGAAAAGCCTCTTTCTAAAAGTGAAATTGATTCCAAGCTTTTAGCTAAAGCGAAAGATCAATCTCTTTCTAAGTCTGATAGAGAGGCCATTAACAGCTACTATTTTACAAAAAACATTGAAAAGGTTAGCCATCTACTTAAGTAAGTAGGGGTAAAATTTAGGAAAACAAGGAGAAAGAAAATGTTAGAACAACTTCAAGGTCTGATGAAAGCATTGGAAGCAGGCAGTTACAACGCTGCTCCTTCTACGTTGGTACAAGGTGCCGCGTACCAAATCGAAGATTTAGCTCCAGTTATGGTTAACGTAACTGCTGCTGAAGAAACAATCAAGTTGCAAAAAATGTTGGACAGCCGTCCTACTAAGAGCAATTTGTATCAATATAACCGTAAATTGTCTGTAGGACGTTTCGGTGGATCTGCTGCATACGAAGGTATGCTCGGAGCTAAAAAGACTGGCCAAGCTGCTCGTTTGGTAGTTCCAATGGCTTACTACGTTGATACCCGTGAGCATTCACTGGTTGCTAACGCAGTTGAAACTTTCGATAAAGTTTCTGCTGAAGAACGTCAAGCTCAAGACGCAGCTCTTAACTTGGCTCAAGATATCGAGTTCGACCTTTTCGCAGGTAACTCAGATTTCTCTAACCAAGGTGTGTTTGATGGTAACCCAGCGTTGGTTCCAGCTCTTCCAAACATGCGCGGTGTTGATCTTCAAGTTCGTGCTTCTGACTATGAGCGCAACGGACAAGATCTCATGTTCGCTTCTTACGGATCTTCTGCAACTGTAGTTTTCTCTGCAGGTGGAGCAGCTCTTACTCAATCATTGATTGAAGATATTTCAGTTCGTTCTGCCCTCAACATGGGTCGCGCTGACAAGCTTATGCTTGATCCTTCTTCTCTCTCTGCTTATAACAAAATTAGCCAAGCTAAAGAACGTATCGTTCTTGCTGGTAGCCCACAAGAAGCTACTGGTTCTCACTTGCGCACTCAATGGACTTCTAGCGGTGCAATCACCATGGAAATGTCTCAGTACTTGCGTAAGCAAATTAGTCCTATAAACCAGTCTATCGTAGGCGCTCCAGCTGCTCCAACTGCTGCTGCTACTGACGGTGGTGCTGCTGGATCACTCCTCCAAGCTGCTGCTTATAGCTACGTTGTAGCTGCAGTTAACGCTTTCGGCGAAGGCCCAACTTCTGCTGTAACAACTGTTACTCCGGCTGCTGCTGGAAATAAAGTATCGGTTGCTATCGGTGCAGTTGCCGGTGCTCTTTACTACCGCGTTTATCGTACCGCTGCTGGTGTAGCTGCTAACGTTGCTCCAGGCCCTCTTTTCATCGGTAACATCCTTGCTCTTCCAAGCGGTGCAGCTTTCACCGATCTTGGTAACTTGGCTCCAGGTGCTTTAACAGGTTTCTTGATCCAAAAAGACACAATGCACCTCGGGGAACTCTCTGGATTCAAAAAAATCCAATTAGGTATCAGCCAATTGTCAATCAACAACGCTTTCTATCGTTGGACTACTCTTGCAGTAGAAGCTCCAAGAAAAAATGCCATTGTAGAAAATCTTCAAGGACAGCTTTTCACCTAAGACTTAACAACTAATGATTTAAAAGACCCCTGGTAAGTACTACTTACTGGGGGTTTATTTTTTAACGTAATGAAAGAATATGCGCTCAATTAAGTTTTTAAATTCTTCACATGTCATATTGTTTTTAGCCTGATTGCAGCGTCCGCAACAAGTAACGGAATTGGTAGGGGTGTATCCTAAGCTACTATCGACTCTATCTACACCATTATACAAATAGTTCCCGTTCGAACCCTTTTGTCCTACTGAAAACAAAGGCTCAACATTACAATAGTTACAACTCTTATTGGTTAATTCAATGAATTCTTCAAATTTTAAGGAAAATTCAATGTCTCTGTATTTAGCTCTACCTTTATATAGATTAAACAGATATCTTTTAGACGCCTCGCCCTTTGGTTTAATATTTCTTCCAGAAATAAGAGATTCACGAGCCCAACAACCGCACGATACGGACGTTCTATTTCTAATTTCGGATCCTGGCATTATTCTTACGTTGCCGCAATCACATATACATCTGTATGCGTAATTAGAGCCTTTTTTACCGGCTAATTCTAATACAAGGAGTCTTCCAAACCTCTTGCCTTCCATGGGAATTCTATATTGAGGCATAATTAAGGGAATTCCACTGTATCTATTAAGACATACCATCTTCTAATTTTTTTATTCCATACCGAGAGGTTAAATCATACTCTTTAATCAGCTCGTTGGTGTATTTTGGACCATAGTAATTCGAGAATGCTGGCAGTACAATATTCAATATTTTTCTAGTAAAGGGACCGCCTTCTTTAATGGATCTTTCAATTTCATACCTAGCCTCATCCATGGCTATCTCGATTTCCGATTTCTTTGCTTTTTTCATAAAATTTTAGATAAGACCAATTCAAGTTGGCTGAAAGAATTCTCTTTGGTTCCTTTGTTATCAATATAGTAATCGAATTTAGCATCATCTAAATCGCGTTCACTAGGATCCGATGATGGAGACGTTTCAAATCTTTGCACTCTTAAAAAAAGCGCTTTTTCTCCAAAAGCTTCTTTGATTTGGCTCATTTCTGATTTAAATCTAAGATCTGAAATTACAACCATTCTCTCGCTATTTTGGGCTTTCTCAATGGCTTTTTGAACCCAGTAATTTGACCTAACTGATCTATTGCCGCTTCCTTTGAAAATTGCAAGGGCTCTTGGAGTCCAATAAACTGGTAGGGGAAAGTTCGCTGTTCCTTCTGGCGCAGGTAAGATGCCCAAAAACATCCCGTCTTGATAAGTAAAGCTTACTGGTTGTACTCCGGTGATTGAACGGAACTCCTTTACTAAAAACTCAGCAATCATGCGACTGAATCCGTCTTGCGGATCGACTGGTAGATTTGGCAACGGTGATTCTTTTCGGCTTTGATCGTCCAAAGAAGAACGGTCAATACCGTATTCTTCTGCTACCATATCCTTAAGAGGGTCCGCAAAACTCACTCTGTTAGCTCCATAGTTGTCAATTAGATATGATGCCAACATGTCTTTACCATTCTGTTTCCAGCCACTAATACAAACGATCATATAGATTTCCTCAATATAGATACTACTACACAAAAATGAGTTTTTCAATCTTTTTATGCAATCTTATAGATTAGAGAACTATTTTTTTGAGGTATAAAAAATGAGATTGACCTCCGTACCAATTATAAATTTCAGTAATATCAATGACTTCCAAGAGACCAGTCAGTGGACAATAAGGTCATCAGACCCTAATACCCTTTATTTTCAACTATTTGACTTGGATAACACCATTAGTACACAGGCACCATTTTCAGCCCTTAATGGCGGCTTCTTCAATGCTGCTATTCAAACTTACCCTCAAAGATTTATCGCCGGAGTTGGAATCTCTAACCAACCTGTAAGCCTAAAAGTGACCTTTCCAAGCTTAAACATTGGAAATACGCTTGCTTATACGGCTACTCCTGATCCCAACGATGCTTCTGTTTGGTCTTTCAATCTACCGGGATACGCCAATGTGGGCTCTGGGCCATCTAGCGGAAACGTTATTTTTTCTTTAACTCAAGGCATTAATACCTACACATGGACTGTTCAGAACATGTTGGCGGTTGAAATGACCAATCAGGGGTGTTGTTAATGAGTACTCCTCCTTTTAAGCCAGGTCCGCCGTATGATGAGCAGCAGGCCCCGTATGAGCCAGTTCCTAGGGTTACTTCTGGTCCCTTAGACGGTACTCCTCAGCCTGCTAATTTTGAAAAAGATAAGCAGTTCTATTCTGCTGCTTATCCAGTCCACATGACCCATTCTTCTGGGTTATTGAGTCGATGTGAGCCCATGCTCACTCCTCAACTTTTGGTGTCTCGTTACCTTAAGGGGATTCCTTTGGCATTTCCAAATGGTGACTCTTATAGCGCTGAAGACATCAAAGACCAAATTGTACTCGCCATGAACGAAATTGAGCTTATGTGCAAGATCACATTAAGCAGAGAGCAGTTTACCGATAAAGTTCCATTCGATATCGCTCTTTACAAAAGTTTCATTTTCTTAAAGACAGAACAAAATCCAGTACTCGCCGTACAAAGCGTTCAAATTGTCAGCAGTGATGGTTATGCAGTTTTCAAGATCCCACCCGAATGGCTTGAGCCAAGTAACTTCTCGAAGGGTATTGTTAACGTAGTACCAATCCTTGGTGCCTACTCTGTTGCTTCAGGCGGCGGAGTTGGAGCTTACGGTGGTATTCCATATCTTAACGTATTTAGTTCACTTACTTTCGTTCCTGGCTTTTGGCAAATCGTTTATCAAACCGGTGTATCTAAAGTTGAAGGTCAATTCCCTGTTGTGATCAATGATCTCATCGGAACCATCGCTTCGATCAACATGCTTTCCGCTATCACTAATATGTTTTTACAAACAAGTCAGTCATTAAGCCGTGACGGTATCAGTCAGTCATCTTCTGGACCTGGGCCTCGTATGTACCTTCCTTACATCGAGATGTTAGAGAAGAAACGCGATACTCTGATTGCCAAAGTCAAAGCAACATTCGCAACAAAATTCTTAATTTCGAATATTTAATTTTTATGGAATACGAACTTCATTTAATTGGCAAAGCCGAAGACCCCGCTAAGTATGCAAAAGATGCTAGCGAAGGTCTTATTTTGGGCTATCCAGTAAAAATTAAGGGTCAAGCACATCGTCCAGACAACAATGTACCGTACCATTCTACTATTAAATACTTCGACAAAGAGAAGGATCATCCACATCAGATACATCATATCGCTCGTCACCTTCCTCTTAACCCTCCTGATGCTAAAAATACTCAAATAAAATTCGATCAATTTAAAGATCGTTTTGGCAATGATGTGAATGTAGTGACCCTACATGGCAATTCCGCCGATAAACTAAAAGAACATAACGGTAAATTTGCAGGGCATGGATTCCCATCTAAATTTGAATGGACACCGCATGTATCCTTGGATCGTAAGACTTGGGAAGACATGAAAAATTCAGGTGCTAAAACTGCCCATGAAGCAGGCATTGAATTTGGTAGCGCTGAATTAAAAAAAGGACACAAGACCCTTAAAACTTACCATCATCACCCCGATACTACTGAGCCAGTATCTCCAGATGAAAGTGATTACACAGCAAAAATCGCAGTCAATAAGTCGGAATTACCTCTAGAAAAGGGCGCTCTTAAAAATGCAGCACTTGGAATGGGTATGGCTGCCGCCCTTGCCGGTGCCACAAATCATGCCGCTACTCCAAAAAATACCCCAGATATGCAAGCTCGCCAAAGCTACGACCACGGTAAAATGTTACGCGCTATTGCATCTGTAGAATCCTCTGGCGGCAAAAATACAAATCATGCGGCTGGCGGCGGCGCAATTCATGGTTCAGAGCATGCTTATGGTCGTTATGGATTGATGCCACAGACTATCAGGGAAGTAGTTGGAGCACACAAAGATCTTAAGTCTAAGCACGCAAAGCTTTTAGCATTAAAAGGTCAGAATTTACACAGATACATGCAAGACCATAAGGGACTTGAGGATACAGTGGCGGATAGACACCTATCTCATTTAGAGCATGTTGTTGGACAGGATCCTTCCCATTTAGGCTACGGTTGGCTAAATGGAGCGCAAGGTACTTTGAATGCCAAAAAACAGGGCAAAGATATAAACAGTCATTGGCATGCACGTAAAGTGTCGGAGGCATATGGAAAAGAAAAATAATTGTCATCCAGAACTTCCTCATATGGCCAAGGGCATGTGCAGACAGTGTTATCTTAAGGACTATAGAGACAATCCTAAAAATAAAGCTAAAGCCAAAGAAGTTCATCGCAAATGGGAAGCAAATAATAGAGACTACAGAAACAAAAAATCTAGAGAATGGGAAATCGCTAATAAAGAAACGATTCGTGAAACCAAAAAGAAGTATGTTAGCAAGAATTTACACAAATACCGATTCTATTGTGCTAAGAGACATGCAGCAAAGATCCAAAGAACCCCTACGTGGTCTGATATAAAAGCAATAAGAGACTTTTACTTAAATTGCCCAGAGGGAAAAGAAGTTGATCATATCGTGCCGTTACAAGGAAAGAATGTATCGGGCTTACATATCATGAGTAATTTACAATACTTGACAAAATCAGAAAATTGTCAAAAACATAATAAGTTCGAGGA
>Ga0302186_10001093_pt1 | contig 23174 bp, 23 predicted proteins | sample II_Bog_E1_2_FD_198782 | JGI IMG/M metagenome (GOLD analysis project Ga0302186, IMG submission 198782) | Peat permafrost microbial communities from Stordalen Mire near Abisko, Sweden - II_Bog_E1_1 | ecosystem: Environmental > Terrestrial > Soil > Wetlands > Peat | place: Sweden: Abisko...
TCCCATTATGCAGTCGGAACATCCCTCCATATTGCAAATCAAATTATTTGTGCTATTAGAGTATGGAGGGCTCGTTTGATTGGTCATAGTGTTGTTGGTACTGTTGGTGCTATTAGAGTATGGAGGGCTAGTTTGATTGGTCTGAGTGCTGTTGGTGCTGTTGGTGTAGGGAGGGTTAGTTTGATTGGTTTGAGTGTTATTTGTTGAATTTGTTTTTGAACTATTCGTGTTGTTAATGGTGCTATTGCTTGTGCTGTTATTTGTTGTGTTGGTGCTGTTTGTTATACTATTTGTTGCATTTTTACAACTAGCTCCAGAATTTCCCATAATATACCCTGATTTACAGATTAAGCAAAAATTTGTTAAAAAACAAAATTAGCAATTAGGAATGGTGCATACCGCACACGCATCAAAATTAATATAAGTATATCCTGTTAAACATTTGACGCAGAAGTCTGCGAAAATGCAGTTGGCACATCCCTTTATATTGCAAAGAATACATGTTCCATTGGACCATGTATACCCTTATTCGCAGGCACCACATTTTGAAGATGATAAACAGTATAAGCACCCACTAATATTGCAAGGTAAATTATTTGTGTTATTATTGATGCCAATAGTTAAGCTGTTCATGCCAGGAGCATTGAGTACCAACAAATAAGAGACAACTCTCATGTTGGCAATGGATTTTTTGCTAGCTAGACTTTGGAGACCTTGTTGCTGGACTGCAGCAGCAATTGATCCTGGAGTAGCGCTGCTGCTGACAAGCAGTTAAACGGTAACTGGGCCGTATAAGATTGAAAGTACCGTGATGCTGCTTTAGTTAACTCCTGCAGCAGTGGCAACTTGTCGGAGGAAGTTATAGTAATTACCAATGAATGACGTATTAGCTGGTGGATCTAAAACCACTGTAAATTTATAGTTAAACTTACTGATGCACATATTTTGAGAAAAAGTATACCCCAAAACGCATGAACTGCAAATGTAAGGAGAGCTATAGCAAGTTTGGCAAGGTTGAACACAAGCTAAGCACGTAACTGGCTGATAAATTTTAACGGTTTGACTTGAGGAACTCGTTGAAATTGAGCCAGATTGCTGAGCCACGTATCCAGAACTGCAACCAAAGCATACTGAAGCGCTAAGACAGTTACTGCACCACTTTGGACATACCTGACAAACATTTGAGGATGTGAGATAATTCCCATAGTTGCAGTTTATACATTGAGCAGGATTTGTTGTGCTGCATCTAGCGCAGTTGGAACTGCTTGCACAAGCAATGCAGCTCTGAATAATGACTGAGGTGTATTTGAGGCTGTAACCAAAGGGGCAGAAAGAGCAGTTGTTATAGGCATTGCAGCTTAAATCAGCAATACAGGATGTTCTATTCAAAATGTATCCCGTGATGCAGCTTAAACATTTTTTAGGATTGCTGAATTGACAAGTCGCACAAGGGTATTGGCATGTGGATACACATGAGAAGGTTGATGTTAAAGAATAACCGTCCAAGCAAGCTGTACAAATTTAACTGGTGCATGATGAGCAGTTTTGATTGCAGGCAAAACAACTGGCATTAGCTTGGTCATAGTAATTACCTATAGAACAAGCCACACAGCTACTAATACTGGTACTACTGCAGATACTGCATCCAGGAGCACAAAGAATGCAATTGCCGTTTAGAAGTGTGGATCCAGGGCTACAGAGAGTACATGTTGTAGAATTGCCACTTGTTTTGCAGGTGGCACAATTCTGCTCGCAACTTGTATTAGCTGTCGAGACACAACCGGTGCTCTTAGAATTCATTGTATACCCTGTGGGACAGGAAGTACAGATTATAGAGCTATTTTGCCGAGAACAAGCGAGACAGTTGGTCGGACAAGATGTACAAGTTTGACTAGAATTATTATATATTGCTCCTGGATAACAGCTTAGACAGACATTGGGTTTATTTTGCTGGCAGTATTGGCAAGTTGCGTTACAGGTCAAACAAGTAAACACCCCCAATACAGTAGTGCTTGCAATATAATATCCGGGCAAACAGACAGAACATGAGGCTGGGTTGCTGCTTGAACATTGGAAACATCCAGGATCGCACACACCCAACACAGTGCTTCTGTTGACTGTCATGAAAGTGTAGCCAGAAAAAGCAGCATAAATGCATTTGGTAGCAGAACTGCAACTGATGCAATAGCTAGGGCATGGTTGGCAGTAGGAGTTACTTTAATCAACATACAAGAAAAAGCCAGTACTACAGGCCGTGCAAATCCAAGGATTAGAACCTGAACAAGCCAAACATTGAGGAGTATTGGCGCAGATTTAGCATCGGCTGATTGTGAAATTTAGATAGTAGGATTGGGCACAGGCATTACAGATATCATAACCTTTGCTACAGTTCACGCACATTGACTGATTGCAAGACTGTGTACATCCACCAGTTGTGTTTAGATACGAGTAACCAGTATTGCAAATTGTGCAGTTGCTCGTATTATTTTCATCACAAGATTGACAATTAACGTCTTCACACATGAAGCAGTTGCCTGCTGACCCAGGAGTTTGACTGAAAGGCCACTGGCAAGTAGCACATTGACCAGATGATGAACAGGTTTTGCATGGGCTAAGACACACCGCACAGACACTTCCATTGTTAGCTGGAGAAAAAGAGTTATAGCATAATGAGCACACTGAAGTGCTTGAGCATTGATAACAGTTAGAAACATTGCATAAAATACATTTGTTGATGGTGAAATTGAGGGTATATCCCGCATTGCAAATAGAGCATACATTAGATGATCCACACGCTTGACAGTTGGTGACATTGCAGGAGTTAATGCAAGAATCACCGTTGACTGAAGGCACTCCTACAGTGCAGACTGAACAATAGTTCATAATGGCACAACTTCTGCAATTAGGAATTAAGCAGAAAGCTTGACAAGTTGTAGCACTAATCAATCTATATCCAGTTGCGCAAGTTAAACATTGACTACTATTAAAAGAACTTACAGTTATACAGTTTGCAATTCCTCCATTCGGCACACAGTTGTTGCTGTTTGATAGAGTGGTGCTACCTATGCAGGTACAGTTTAAAGCTGCGTTGGTAATATAGCAGGTACAAGTGTTTTTGGTTGTGTTTAGAACAAAGTTCGTCATGCAGGCAGAACAATTATTAGATGATGAACAAATTTGGCAGTTACTAATGCTGCAAGAAATACATTGATTGGAGGCTGAAAGTATGTAGTTAGTCATGCAGCTTAGGCAAACCCCCGTTTGATTGTTACATACCGAACAATTGTTAGAGCAGCTAGGATTACAGACTCCCCAAATAGCAGTGTATCCACTGTTGCACGTATCGCAGATATTGTCATTGCTGCAGTTCAAGCAGTTGGCAGTCATACATTTTATGCAAGTTGAGTTATATGCAAATTTATAGGGAGCAATGCAAACTGAGCAAGCCCATTGTGAAGCACAAGTTTGACAATTAGTAACTGTGCAAGCCAAAATGCAATTACCACTCGTCAAGTTATAGCCTGGCAGACAACTTTTGCAAACTCCAGGAGAAAAACAGTTTGAACAGCCGGTAATATTGCAAGTGAAATTACTAGTGCTGTTTGTGGTGCCATTAGTTGTGCTATTCTTTGTTGTATTGGTATTGGTACTGTTTGTTGTGTTGGTGGGAGTAGTCTTTGCACAGTTTGCTCCAGAATTAGCTATAGTGTATCCTGAGAGGCAGTTTGAACATACATTCGAAAGGGTACAGGTATAACAATTAGGAATGGTGCACAAGATAATGCAACCGCCATTATTATAGGTATATCCTGTTAAACAAGTGCCGCAGACGTTGGTTGAAATACAACTGGCACATCCAATGACACTGCAAGAAATACAATTGCCACTCGAAAAAGTATAGTTTGTCATGCATGCCTAACATATATTGCTTACCAAACAGTTTAAACATCCAGAAACATTGCAAATCAGGCAGTTGCCATTCGAAAAGCTATATCCGGATAAGCAACTTGAACACACATTCGAAGAAGAGCAATTTGTGCACCCAATCTTATTGCAAAGGATACAGGAGCTGCTGTTTATGATATATCCAGTGAAACAAGTAGAGCAAACTTGATTTGCTGTGCATTTTTGGCATCCAGTTATTGTGCAAAGGATAATGCAGGCACCATTATTTAAGGTGTATGTACTTAGGCAAGATTTACAAACATTGGCTGATGAACAGCTTAAACAACCCGTTATGTCACATTGATCGCAGCTTGTAGAATCGACCCCATAAGAGTTTAGAGAATATCCAGCCGCGCAGCTGCCGCATACATTTTGCCCTGTACACTGGAGGCAATTTGGTATATTGCATTGAAAGCATAGGGTACTGTCTGCGGATAAGCTATATAATGCATTGCATTGAGCACAGATGTTGGTGTAACTGCATTGAGCACATCCACCAATTTGGCAGTAAACACATGAACCCATAGTGCTCAGAAACATGCTACCACCACAATTATTGCATACGTTTGAAGAGGAGCAGCCAAGACAATTCGGTATTGAGCAGTTAGTGCAGAAACTACCTAAAGGATCTAAGGTATAATAAGCAGCGCAAGAAATACAATAATTTGCAGCACTGCATATCAAACAGTTAGGTATATTACAAAGATAGCAGGTACCTCCTGAGGCAGTATAAGGAGTCGCACAGGTTTGGCAGTATCCTTGCCAAGCACATGAAGTGCAGTTACTAATATTACAGGGCGTGCAACTCATTCCACCATAATTAACAGTAAAGCCGGGTAAGCACGAGCTACATATATTGGCTGTTGGGCACCAGGTACAATTTGCAATCGAACATGGAATGCACTAGGAACCGTCAGCAGTTATTAAATTTCCTGGGGTACATTTTGAGCAAGCCGTAGATGAGGCACATGTTTGGCAATATTGAACATTGCATTGGGAATAAACTATTGCTAGAATCAAAAAGCTGAGAAGGATGGTCTTCATCGATTTACTAATTTGAATCACAATAAATTTTAAATGCTAAATGAAATTAATCTTTGAACTTCCCCACGTATCCTAACAAAATCCATTTTTGGAATCCATCCAAAGAGGGTATTTAGCTGATGACAAGAGACGGAGGGATTAATAAACTCTATTTATCATTTTCAGGATCATCCATGCACAAAAAGAGAAATATCGAGTCTAACGCTCCTTCAAATAAAATCATTTTATTTGATTATGGTTATATGTTAATCAATTAATTATGGATTTATTGCGATTGACTATAAAATATGATTTACCCATTACCGCAGCAGTAATGTTTTAAAATACTACAGAGAATCATCTTTTAAGCTTCGATATTTCATATTCTTATGTATTTTTTGATTTCACCATAAAAAACTATATGACCAATTCTTCAATGATACGACTAAATAAGGAAAATCATATCAAAGGAATACCGTGATGAAACTTTTCCATTATTATAATTAGAGGGAATATCTCTTCCCATGTCTAAGAAATCACTGATATTTTTTAATTGATAAAATAAATCGAGATTGAAGTATGGTGGATGGCTTTTCTTCGTGCAGAACAGACAAACTTAGGATTGGCTCCTTTAACAACTTTATAATGATGGCTTCAATTTATTGAAAATAGTGTGTTATTATTCAACACTGTATTTTATTGATCAATACAAATAAGATCAATATTCTACCCCAAATATATCTTTCAATTTGACATATTTTATTGTTGAATAATATTTTTAACAAATAACTCAAAGGGAAATAAGTATATATAGTTGTCTTTAAATCATAGTCGATTCGGTTAAGAAGATCCACTCTAGAACTCATCCAATTTTTACTCAGAATCTTTTACCAGGTCACCTGCCCGCACTTATTTGTCTGTTTATTCAGCTAATTTGTGAGATTTCTGCACTCCCCGACTTCCCCACCAACTCACAAATAGGTAAACGACTATGTTATGGATTATTTACTTATAGCGACGATAACCAGGACTGAGACACCTATCACAATTATCATTATTATCTTTGTATTTAATCCTGAAGTTAGTGATGATGACGACTGCCCAGAGGGACTACTATCAGTATTGGTAACTGTGCTGCTTACCACAAACGAACTGCTTATCACACTCAAGCCTGAGTTCCATTCATTATTTGTGATCGAATTCTGAATTTCCGTCATTGTTGAGTCAGATGATGATGTATCTGAAGGAGCTACAGATAAATCCACGTCTAAAGATCCAATTGAAAGGCTAATGATTGTCATTCGATAAGGCTAGCCTTCCATTCCGATAAGTTTCAACAGAGATTGTTCTATATCTGCTCGATTGCTCACAATGAGAGCTTGCTGTTGATTAATATCCAAAGTGTTCCAATCAGAGAAAAGATTTGATGGATCGAGGACTAAGCTGGCGTTCACAACTTAGATAGGAAAACATTCAGATCCATTTAAGTAAAAGTTATTAGGACATCCAATTAAACACAGAGAATATGCGTTTAAAGGGCAACCATTGCATTGATTAATTTGATAGCGACACTCCATGCACTGAGAATTTACTGAATTATAGGTATATCCTTAACAAAGAAGGCAAAGAGTAGAGCTAGCCTAATTACAGTTAATACAAGTATTAGAAGTCTCATCATAAACAGTAGAAGGAGAAGTGCAAGTTACATTTTTACTGATTTCGTTTGCTTGGCTGGAAGAATTCTAGGATTTATTGTTTTCATTAGTTGTATTATTTTATGTTTAATTGGTTGAACTGTTTGCTTCAGGTATATTTGTGTCATTATTGCTGGTTTAATTGCTACTGGTTTAATTTGAATTTGTATTGCTTGTAGAATTTAGATCAGATTAATTTGAGTCGGTCTTATTTGGAAGACTTGAGTTGGTGTCATTTAGAGCACTTAAATCGGTGTTATTTGGAAGACTTGAGTTGGTGTCATTTAGAGCACTTGGATCGATGTTATTTGTTACATTTGAGTCAGGAAAACCAGAATCTGTATTGTTTGTAGTATTTAAATCTGACCAATTTTAATCAGTGCTGTTACTAGAGTCAGTATTGTTGGTTTCATTGGAGGATAGATCTTAGGTGCTATCATCATCCCACCAATCATCATCTTAACTATCAGTTGTCGAGTTGTCATCTGTAGAGTTAGACTCAGCTGTCGAATTGCTTTGGTCTTCATCATTTTCACTCATATACATCACACAATTGATTAGATAGCTAAAGCTAAACTCTTTCTCTAAGCAAATAAAACAGCTTTTAGCGGTGTTCGCCTAAGAGCAAGGGGTGCATACCTAAGTGTTAGAATTGTAAAAATAATCTCCACATTTGTTACATTCGTCAGGAAAAGCAATATCCGCGCATGATACTCCATCTTCTTATTCCTCATTATTCCCATTATCATCACTCTAGCCATTTTAATCTACGCAAGACTGAGTTTTCGGATCATAAGTGTACCAGCATTATGAACAGGTATCATAATTACTTTCGGGACATGTCAGACATGTATCTTACGTCAATGACCAGTAGTATCCATAACAGGGAGAATATCCGCAATCGTAATCATCAACTTCCAAACATGCATCTACATTGTCTGCAAGTATGAGGGGCAAAAGAACTAAAATAAGAACCAATGCCTTTTTAGAAAAACTTACCATATTTTTAAATAATTAAATCTATTGTTAGTAAATTAGGTTTAAGATCATATCATAAGAAAAGATAAGCTATTTTGCCAACATTATTCAAAACTAAATCTCTTTTCTGCTGATGATGAATTTATACTCCATAGGAATATTTTTATCAAGGGCAAACCTTGAATTCCTTCCCCCTTCATTTAATGTTAAACCGTTAATATTTGATCATTTTATGTGTTTTGATTTGGTTGATCAATAATATTATATTACTGTCTTCCATTTTATGAAATCAGGAACCTGAAATAAGATAAATAGGGGAAAATAAGGGATCAAATAAAAACTTTATTGTTTTTGAGTCTGCTTAAGTTTGCGACATAGTGATCGTCTTTATAAACACTGATAAACGAACTGTGTCGGTTTTACAGATTTAAATTATCAGTTATTTTTTTACTGTCCACCAACACACTCCAAAAATCAAGCTGACCTTCACCATTTGCATACTATATACTTCGTTAATTTATTGTTACATTTTACTTAGGTAGTAAGATAGGTCCTCACGAGCCACTTGCCATTGGGATGATTTTTTTGAATGGAGGGTCGGTTATTCAGGATCGTCTAGTAACCCTCTACTGAGAGAAGAAGATTCATAAAACTCATTGCTTTCTGTTGGCTTCATTTTCAAGAAAAACTTTTGAGCATGGGATCGAATTTGACAGCCATTTCTGGTTTATATGAGTGCTTCAATTTTCTTCCAATTTTTGCCATAGATGCGCAATCCTAGTGTAAAAGGATGCTTACCCTATAGAAACTTCTAGTGTTCCTATTTGGTCCAACGTCCATTTGATTTGAAAGAGTTATTTGGGGAATCCTACATATTTGAATCTGAGAAGGTTTAAAGTAATTATATTTAAATATTTAACATTATCTTTTATTTGAGATGTGTACTTGGAACAGCCCCTTCGTAAAATGCAGAAAAACAAAAATAAGAAATCTTACTTTCAACCAATCTCTTGTATTTTCAATTAACAACTGGAAATGGAATATAATTTAGAATGAAAATAATATGGAGAAATTATGGTTGATTCGGGAAGAAAACGAGAATTAGTAGCATTTTAGACTCACCTTTCTTATCTCAGCAATCAAAGATGGTAAAAACAAACCAAACCCTTCTCTAATAAATTTAATTAGCAAAATGATCAAATTAATCATTCAAACATCAAATTTAAATTAGAAAAGGCAAAACATTTTGCACAATACACTTCCTATTCATCAAGAGAAAGGCTTTTTTGAGCTTACAACTCAGTCGCCAAACAGCAAATTATGGAAGCAGAGAAAGAGAACACTCGAATAATTTTTAATATTCCATCATTTTTCAAGAAGTCAAATTATATAGAAGACACTGTATCATAAGCGGGGGCGTTGGTTCATTATGTATGAGAGTTTAGTCGGCAATAAACGATATTTTAAAACGAAATAAGCCATCATCTAAGGCTAAGCGAAAAACGAAAATGTCCATCGAGAATCATTTTTGTTAAGAAGAATTGCTAATCCTTGCAAAAATTCTTTGTCGTAAGTATATTTTTGAAAACAAACTGCATCTTCACAACTCTAATTATTTATGATAGAAACCCAAGCTTTTGCAGGACTCAGGTACTGTCTCCATTTGGGCTGTCCCTGCTCATCTTTCTCAAATAGAAAATTGTTGTGATTTTTTTTGATGCGCGATGCCCTTAATATTGATAGGGAGATAGGTCATTGAGAAATTAACCCGGTGCCAATTTGGGCATCGCCAATCGATAAATTATGTAAACGGAGAAAGAGAATACCCGAATCTTTTTTTAAATGAAATAAAAATCCTCTAACTTTAAACAAAGATCGTCTGTTGGACTATGCTTGGCTCAAAAAATTAAATTACGAATCACAATATCGAAAATAAAAGATAAAATTTCTTTCAAGAAGGAACATATTGATTTAGATCTGAAAACATTTTTGCCATAATCAGAGTATTCGATATAATTAATCAATATATTAGTAATAAATAACAAATTAAATACACTTGATCCATAATAAACAAAGTGAGTATTATTAGGAAGAGAATTGAATCAAGTAATAGGGTGAAAAATCACAAATAAATGATGATAAAAAATAAAGTCTTCTTTACTACTGAGCCGTTAGAAAAAACAGCGAGAAATAAAAAGGTGCAATTAATATTTTTTCGTAATTAACTCAAAATTAATAGTTCATAAAAATCATAGAAAAATAAAAAGAATTAATATATAATAATATATGTTTTGGATTGGATTGAATTGAATTATAAATCAATATTAAAAAATAGGTTTCAATTACTTAAAAAAATCGATTAATAATCATAATTAGGAAGGGAAATCAAGACATCCCCTTGGCTTTTATCTCTAATATCTTGACACATTTTAGCCATTCTTTAAAGTGGAAATCGCATTATTTGATAAATTCCTATCGCTTGGCGCTGAATGTGCTATCAATTTGAATTTATTCCTGCTTAATGCAGACATTATCATTGGCGTTGAGATCCTAAGATTCCTATTTTTATGTTTTCTACCATTTCTTTACTATATTTTATTCACATCGCTTTTCATATTTTTAAACTGCTTTTTTTGAACGCAGGGCCTCAAAATACTTCTTCTCTTATCTCCCATCAAATAGCTGGTTTTCGTCTTCGAACTTTTAGATTTCTTTTTCATATTTGAGCAATATTTTCTAATAATTTTATTCATTTTATAGCTCGCCCCGCATGGCTTCTACGACCTACTCCAAAGAGCTGAACTTTCTTTTCAGAAGCGAATGAATATTTTTACACTGTTCGGGCGTTCTTGCTTTTTTCATAAAATTGGAGAGGTGCTTGTACAGGTGGATTGATCTCCTTTCACTCGACCAATCAGGTAGAGAGTGATAGTGCTGTAGAAAGATCATCAATTTGATTCTTTCCTTGACACTCCAATTCTTATGCTAAAAGATAGATTATTTTTGAACCTCCTTCTAACTATTATTCTTGATGTCTTCAATATTATTGGCCTATTTCTCTTCTTCTTGCTCGACATAACTTTTAGAAGGGCCAGTCGATTTCCTCAATGATTTTTTCATTTCATATGACATGAATATAAAATATTTATAATATCCAAGAAATCCCTTCTTTATTTTTTGGAATAATCTGACATTTGGATTCCATTTCCATTAACATGATATTGTGCTTTTGCAGAATGAAGGCTCAGCACAATTTAATTTAAAAACAATTGATAAATATCATCCGCAACATTTTCTGTGGCCTTCTTGAATATTGATCTTTGGCTTTAGTTCCTCGTTTTTCTACTGCTGTCCTTCTCCGAAATGTTTAACTAGCTTGACAGCCAAAGCGTCAAAAATATCAGATACTTTGATTCCTTCTTTTGCAGAACATGTCTCAAAATTTACTTCATATTTACTTGCTATCTTGGCTCCATTTTAATTCTAATCATGCTCAAGATCGCTCTTATTGCCGAGCAAGTATATGCACTCTTTTGGAATATTCTCCTCTAAAGCTTTATTTAAGTAGAAGTCGCAACGCTCTAAAGTTGTGGGATCTGTCAAATCAAAAACGCAAACACATGCTTGCGAGCCTTTGTAATAGGTGCTCGTCAAAGCCCTAAATTTTTCCTGTCCTGCGGTGTCCCAAATCTGCAAAGAATAGTTTTTATCGTTGACTCGAGTAGTATATGTTTTGAAATCAATTCCGACTGTGGATAGGTAGACATTATCGAAGCGAGATTCACTCAATCGAAAGAGGATGGAACTTTTGCCAACGGCTTGCGGTCCAACGATTATGACCTTAAAAGCTCGCGCCTTAACATCTTGATTCATCAATTTAATTAATGATACAATTGATATACGATTTTATGAGTCATCGACTATCACTTCACAAACCAATCTCGTCGAAATCTAAATTATTTTACTTGCCCCATTTCTTTATCGCCTTGATTACGCGATCATTCTGAATTACTGAAAAAATACCTGCTGGTTTGCTTCCACCGATTTTAGGATGGCAGCTGCTTCGATTAGATGCTCAACTGAATCTTTACCAGCAATCACCATTTGGAATACTCCCAAGACACTTCCTCTTAAAGCGTCATCGTAATCATTTTCTGTATCAATTTTTTATAGTGCTTCAAAGGCTTTAACAGCATAGTAAAAATGGCCCATCTTATAAGAGTCGTTACCTATAAGTAGCAGCAAGTTATAGGTATCTGTTGATGCTTCAGTAGAAATATACATATCCCAAGCATTTTTAGGTTTTCCATTCATTATATACGTTCTAATCAACCATTTTATATAAGTATCTTCACTCTTGTATTTTTAGTTTCGAATAGCTAAGAAACTTCCCTCAGCCTATTTAAAATCTCCTGTAGAAGCGCAAGTTAAAGCATTGTTCCAATGGAAATCATCATCCGTTTGAAAATAGCTTTTTATGCTGTTAAGATAGACCAAGACATCATCGAATTGTTTCAAGAGGAAGAAGCAACTTGCCATACATTGACGACCTGGAATAGTGTCGCATTAAGTGGCTGAGGCTCCGACAAGCTGAAATAACTGCTGAGCAGTCTTAAGGTGTTCTTTAGAATCTTTCTTCTGGCCGTACATCAAATATGAAACTGCTTTAATAATGTATTATCGAGGGTTTGTTGGTTCAAGATCTTTGACAAGATTAAATGCATCTTCAACTGAATCATTTTTCAAATTATAGATTACCATGTTTAGCCTTGTTTCAGGGAAGAGTTAAAGAAGCCGAGGTAAAAATTGCATGGCATTTTCCCCGTTTCTGAAGACAACTAAATTATGTTGAAGTAAATCGTTTTATTTAAACAAATCTCCTCCCTTGAATTTGGTTTGAATGGGTCGAAGTGCCTCTTCAGCATTTTTGCCAGAATACACTTGATAGTTATTGCAAGCCTTTAAATTAGCAGTGAAGATGCTTTCAGGATCAAAGGTTTCGTAACCTGATAAAATTTAAAGGGAAACATCAAAATATTCCATTTTGTAATAGCACAAAGCGATATAAACGTTAATTGCCTCGTATTTCCTGCTTTCTAACAATAATTTTTTATAAATTTAGGTTGCTTCTTCGTAATGGCCTCGCAAATAGTGGATTGCAGCCAAAGTAAGCTGATCCTCAGCACTTTCATCAAGTTTTTGGTGATATTGCATCAAGTTTTTTTAATCATTTTTTTTATGAGCGAGGTGGAAAAGAAGCCTGGTTTGTAAAGGAGTCTCGGCTCCCTTCAAAGCTTCTCTCCTTGCGTCATCATATAAGCAAAGCGCATAGTAACAACAGGCTTTATAGATATGATAGTCTTTATCATCTGTTTTTCGTAAGAGTTCATCATAGATGTTGATAGATTTCCTAAATCATATATTCTATACCTATACTCTCCCATGTGGAAATAACAGTACGCCAGCCAGAGGCTGTTTTCGACTTGAATATTGACTGTTCGCTCACTTTCGAGAAGGGCAACGGCACCAATCCAATCTCTCATCTTGATGTAGTCCTGAAGAGTAGGCATTTTTTATTGCTGAACTTTATTGTATTGGCCATCTTCTGGCTGTGAGCTTCTTACTTTTGCTTTTGATATTGATGTTCCTGGACGATACATCAAATTTAAATATATTAATGCACATTTTAAATAAAATCTTTTAGAATCATTTAGTTCACAATATCTTTTTGCACTTCCTTTTGGCAAGGGGACTCACTTACTTTTTACGCTTAGATATTGCTGGCTTTTTATTATTCATTTATTAGGGTCTCTTTTTGCATTTTTCATGAGTATGGGAGATTGAACTGTGGCACGATTTTGAAACTGAAACATCAGGCCGAGACATTTTCAATTTTTTTGCTTTTTTCGAGAGTGATTTATTAAGTTTGGAGGTATTTGATTTGGATCTTGAAAGTTAAGACGAAAAATAAGAATTTTAAGAGTGGTTTATGGATTTATTGTTTATCTACTTTTTACTTTTACTCCTGCTTCTACTGATACTTTTTTCACAATTCTTGCCTTTACTTTTGCTATGGTGATATTTACTTTTCTTCTTCTTAAACTCACTGATCTTTTTTCTTGATTACTGGTCGATATTCTTTGATAATCTTGATACAGTGGAGATGTCGCTTTTACCTTTGGTGATATTAGACTCATCAAATCTAAATTCAGATAATACTCTTTGAGAATGTAATGACTAATCTTGGCTCTTACTCATTCCCTCCATTGGAGTTCTATAGGAAGGGGATTTACTGCGGCTTTTCTGTTTGTGAGCAAGTATTTAATCAATATTTTCGAATTTTTTGGCAAAGTATTTTTTCATTTTTTTCTACAATTTCTTTAGCTCAACTCTATCAGCAAATGTATTACAATTTCCTTCCTTCTCCTCTTGATAGTATAATTTTCCTTGATTTACGCCAAAAGATAGCTATTTGCTCCTATTTAACTCTTCCTCAATCTTTTTAATTTTCTTACTCAAGTCCGAACAAGTAGTTTATAATTTTGTCATCTATCTATCTCTTTCACTCGAGAGGATGACTGAATTGGTTGCTCTTTTTTTAAGCTCATGATCACAATCAAAGCGTTACCTGTCCTCAAGCCGCCGAACTCTCGCCTATATATTTTACAAATTTTAATGCTTTTTAAACAACCTTTCGCAATTGGACGCATTCTGGTGTTGACAGATTTCCATCAGTTCTATTTTAGATTGCATTTGCTCAATAATTTAATTTTGATTTTGAAAGGACTCTTCTATAATTTTGTACCTTTAATTCTCCTTTCTTTGACTGAGCATGAAAGCACTAAATTTTTAGAGCTGAGTTTCAAGATAATTAGTATACTGTTATTTCTGGTAATTGGTCATAAAGGTATTCTTCATAGACGTTATTATATGAATTCAAAATTAAAACAGGAATGAAGTTATATCAATCCTCGAGTTATTAATAAATTACAATAGTTTCATCTTCTAATTCAGAGGAAATTATCTATTAGTTAACTTAATTCATGAATTTAGTAAGATATCAATTACTGACTCTTCGAAATTTACATCACTAGCCCATTTTTTTAGTGATAAAGTCCATTTTGGGTAATTCCATATTCACGCTTCTTTCTTATTTAATTGCAATGTCATTTTTGAGGATATCTTAAAAATTAGACTTTTCTTTAATCTGACTCTTGATTATTTTTCCTTCTTTTGGTGGAACCAATCTCCCTAAGGAAGTCATGCTTTGTTAAACTGGCTTAGCATTCACCTAAGGGATTGTTGAATTTTTCCTGGGCAAAGGTGCACACCCCATTCAAATCCATTATAATAAAACAAAAGCACAAGTAATAATAAATATAGGACGGCCATTTGTTGTTCTGTAATATATCTATATTTGTGAATTCTTTATTGAAGCTTAGATTCAACATAATCATATTGACATATCTAAATATATTTTATTGCTAACAATGGGCTCGATCTGCAGTAATAACACTCAAGCTGGCGAAATACCTTCAAATAACTTTGATTTTGTATATGACTAAGACAAGTATGAAACCAGAATTAATCATGACGACACCATCATCTGCCAAGATAAACACATAAAAGAAAACATGGAGGATTGCTAAAATAAACTAAAAAAGTCTGGTAAACTTTACAAAGATCCCACCATGAAGTCAGAACCAATCGTTCTGAAAGCCACCAATGGAAAAGATTTTTAGGTTTCATGCACATTTGAAAGACCCTACGTGTTTCTCAGAGAAGGTTCGGCCAATAAGAATAAACAATATAAAATATTTGATCGGAAAGACTGTAATCCTTCACAAATTGTCATCAGGGGTACTGTCTCAATTATACAGACTAAGTAATGCAATACTTTGGAGTGTTTCTTTGCTTTTTAGCAGAAAACCCTCATCTCATTGATCAAATCATACTCACAGAAAGTAACAGCTATGGAATTAGTGTTGTTGCCATGAATGTTTGCTCAAAAAAAGAATACATCTATATCGACGATTATATTCTATGCTATCAGAAAAAACCCCTCTTTTCTCAGCCTGCAAAGGGAATATACACATGGCCTTGCTTACTCTAGAAGGCTTGGTTTAAAGTCAAAGGAAACGTTGTTAAAAAAATTGAAAAAAACTCTCCATAGGAAGTTATCCACGCCTTCTTATCTTTCCCAACTCAAAAAATAAGATTGAACTCCCCAGATCATACCTATAATATTCTCGAACTAGTAAAGTATCTGAAGTTTAAATAATCCGGCAAAGGTACAATCGTAACTTCAAAAAAAGAGCCAACTCATAAACTCGGCATTTCTGGACGAAAGCATTTTTACCTTTTGAAAGTGTTTATGTACAATTAAAAGAATTTACTATATTTAAGAAACCCTTGCGGACTGTTCGATTTCAGAGGAATTTACAGTGTAATTCCCGCTGATCTTGCTGAAATAATTAAAAAATAAACTGGAGAAGACAGAATTCCAGATGGCAATTTCATTCTAGAAGACGAGGAGTTTTTAGAACAAATTGATTAGTTTTTAATTATTGACTACTCCAGATAATCAGATCATGTCAGCGAAACAACAGTGAATTGCGAGCTTGATGAGGAGCAGTTCGTAAAATTTGATTTAAAAGAAAACACAATAACTAGTGTTGCATTTAGCCAACTAGGCTACAAAAATAAAGAGGATGTCGTTTTTATGCCTATTAGCTATCAAATCATTTCTTTGGATGATAATGAAATCGTTTCGGAATTGAATGATCATGAAGGCTGCTTTGGAGCGAGTCACGTCAGTAATTCCGCGTTTATTTAGATATGTTACCCAAAGTTTATCAAAATTTAAGGGCAGGAGCATATTTGATTCGGATTAAAAAGAAAAGTCCGAATGCTTATGAGCATACCAAACTAATTAAAGGTGGTCTTGATAAAATCATTATCACTGCATCTTTTAGTGTCTATTTTGATACTAAAAATCAAGAAGAGTGTAACTCTATCATTATTTAGATAAGAAAATGTTCAATGGCTTCTTGGTGGAAAAGGGAAAGAACGAAATTGCAGCTAGAAACCCCCGTTCCAAGAGATTAAAAGAAGATCTCGAACATGTATCCTTTTGGCTTGGCGATATGGCAGTCGTTTATATATAGCAAACAAATCTAGCCAAATCTGAGATAAAGGCATAAGCGAGATTCCCTGATCTCAAGAATCTGTAATGCAAAACGCAACGTTTAAGCAGATAATATACTTGCTTATAGCCGTTCCAAAACTACCTCCTGCTTATCTTCTAAAAGATCAATCTAATTGAAGAAACAGTGCTGGGAAAGTATCTGATTTAATCCTTTTGAGACGATCATATAACTATTTCCTTATTATCATATATCATATCAGTTTGTTTTTTGTACAATTCTATGAGGGATAGCAATGAAACGATTTTGATTTAGCAAATGATTAGGTGGTTGGTGATTTTTCTGGAACGTTCTACGAGGTAAAATAGTGACATTTATTTATTTTACCATATAGAATTTAAATTGGCCTGCTTACAAAAGAAGATCAATGCTAGAAATCAGTAATTGCTACAAACTGTTACACCTTGACGAAGATTGCTCGGATTTGGAACTTCGCAGAAGGTTTAGGAAGTGTGCCTTGGCATCTCATCCCGATAGACTCAAATCTATCGAAGATGAAGAAATCGTTTAAGAGTCGCAATTCGTTAAAATCAATGAGGCATATCGCAAGATAGTGTCGTATCGCAAGCAACTTAACTTGAAAAAAGATTTATTAACAAATTAAATTGAATACCATATGAGCAATAAGCATTTGCCATCATGGGAAGAAATTCGATCGAAATTGAAACATTTAAACAGCTAAATCCTAAATCCAATAATCGAATTGGATAGTGATAATTCCTTTGGGAAATAAATGAATAGAGTTTACGACGAGCATATGGGTATCTTATAGAATTTAAGTCAGAGATTACAACAAATGAAATATCATTGAAGAAATGAAGAAATGATGCACTACTCATTGATATTTATTTTAGCATGTAGTACAATTTCTTATAAATCTCTAAGGTTAAAAATAATCAATTCTATAATATTTTTAACTTAAGCCCTTTAAATAAGTCAATAGGAAAGATATCTCTATCAGCAAATTATTATTAGGAAAAGTTTAATCAAATTATTCTCTTGGCAAACGAAGCATCTCAATAATTCCACATCTTTAAAGTTTCGCTTTCTTCTTATGATTTGGCCCATCCAATAAGTTCATTGAATTAAAAAGTGCATTCATGATCCTTTATCCTAAAATGATCGTTCAGTTTGAGGTGTGACTCTTTCAAATCCCAAGGCTCTATGTTTTCGCTAATAACTTTTTCTATAATTTTAGACATATGACTTTTCATCTTGTTCTTTCTTTTATTAATGAAATTATGGTATATTTTAGAGCCATCAGCGATTCTCTCTTTTTGAGCGGTGGATACTCTTTCAAGGCTGTTTTCCTTATGCTTCCTCTCCTCAGTTGACTTGAGGCTTCTAAAGATTTTTGGCATGCTCCATTTTTCATTCTCTTTCCCTTCACTTTTATCATCAAGCGAGCATACGTTTCGGTTCGCTTTGATTAAATTTTAAGTGAGATAGATGAGGGGCAACTGCAGATGATTGCTGTTTTTGGAGTGAAGAATTTAAGCATTTAGTGTATTTTATTCTAAGCTGGCGAGTGACACTTTCTCTCTAAATACATCGCACCGCTGAGAATTTTCGCTCTTAGTTTTTGTCTTTTTTACTTTGGACGTTAACATAATAGTAAAATTAATAAAAGAAGTATATAGGTAGTAAATATACTAAGTCAATCAAAAATTAAACTATCTACTTTAAATATGTGCTTATTTGCGAATGAATTATAGTCGTCAAATCAATCATAGGCTCATTTAGTCGAAGCAAGCACCACTGATTTGAAGTTCCCAATCAATCTCTCTCCCACTTCTCCGTTTATTTAATCAAGTCTCTTTCTCATATTCTTTTTGCTACTCTCGATTTTTTTGTTCACCTGCTTTACTTTCTACAAAAAGGTCTCTTTCTCTGTTTCCAGCTCAGCATCGTGTGTGTTCTAGTCCTCCTTTTCAATGACAATCTACTTCGGCTTTTCCGATTCCTCTTGCTCTTTCTTATAGGTAGTCCTAAGAAACTGTTCTAAATCGACTGATTGATGCAAAATCATTTTCACTTGCGATAAATCTCGCTTTTTGACTTCATCAGTGGTTAATTCTTCAGCTGTGGCTTTTTTGATGAATTCTACAGTCATGGTTTTGTTGAGAAAGTTCCTTCTAAATTTAAAGTTTACTGGACTATAGAGGTGACAAATCAGTAAATTGATTCTAACTTGATAAGGCTCCTCGGTTGGTTTTTTAATTTCAGCATCATACAGTTCCGAGAATAAGTATTGCTAGATGTTATGGACATGAATAGTGACCAATCCAAGCTTATCACTTTCTGGTTTTATCAATACCTCTTAAATTCTATTAATTGGAACTACCTTATTAATGACCAGTTAGGCCGCTCCAATTAGAGATATTTTAATCAATTTCCGACGCAGTAAGTATCTGTTGAACTCCATATAAACTTTTCCTTATCTGTTTTAAGTCTCGTACCTAGTCACGTCTGCTCTGATATTCCGCAGGATGGATTTAGGCATGTGACTAAAGTTACGAAACTACAGCTGTAACGCTTTAAGTTCTTCCTGTTCCTCTTTTCTTTTCTGGAGAAGTGCCCTCTACTTCTCCTTCTCCTTCTGCTCAATTTTTTCCTCTTCTGAAAGAACTGAGTCAATGATGACGATGGTCTCTTCCTTATTGATGTGATGTGGCTTCTAATCATCCTAGTTTGAGGCATTAGTGGCGATGTTGGGAATGATTTCTGCTTTCATATGTCTATGCTTGCTCCTAAATGAGAGAGACTTACATTTGTCCTAGCTTAGTCTTTTAAAAATGATTACAGTATCAGTTCAATTAAACACATCGGCAATAATTAAAGCATATATACTGCTAAACAATTAGTTCCTGCAAAAAATGTAATACCATATACATTTTATTTCATAAGTATGCTTGCTGAATTGCCTCTTATGACAGTTCAAATTACTCCATCTCACCTATTACTTTATTTTTGATATTTTACAATTTAGAATGGTTGCTTATCAACAGATATCTTAAAAATGGAACTTTTAAAAAATAATTTATCCTGTTGGGGCTCAGATATAAAATTATTTTAAAATACATTAGATGAAAGTTGAGATGAACAAAATATTGCTTGAATTTATCAACAAAAATATGATTTTTCATTGCCAAGCTATACTCAATACAAATAAAGGATATGATAAGATAGTTGAATATTTGTCTTTACGATGCAATGAAATCAAGCCTTTGCAATAACTCGGAATGTCTAATTTATTTGAGTCCTTACATCGAGAGGTGGAACTAGATCAACATAGTCCGCAGCAGCCACTGGTAGAAGACCCATCGCTGACAGCTTGTATAGTACAATGGAGAGAAGGATCAGGTGGATGCCCATGTACATAAACTTGTACTTGAACAGTCCAGGCAACATGCCCTCATACGCCACGAAGACTGTGTGCTAATTGTTATACCTTTGTTGAAATTGAGAAGTCCGCCGACTGCAGAGGTGAGTGTTTGTATGATCGGAAACAACACAAAGATGGTGATGTTGTTGCCGAACATCCAAAACATGAATACCGTCATAAGGATCTGCGATTTGTTGGCAGTAGCCAAGTCGAACAGCTTCTGCATAGACTTATCTCTACACTTTCAAGCATTTCCCTTCTTCTTGATTGATCAACGAAAGGAGCAATTGCGGTTAGATCATACCCAAAGGGCTTTTCCAGTTGTTAATGTCTTTGTACTACGAGGGTATTATCAGAAGGTTTGAAATTAAGTTCCCACTTCGGCATCAACTTTGATTTTGATTATAATCGCAGCAGGTAGTCTGGTTTGCGTCAATAAAATCATTTAATATAGTTACGTTATGAAACGAGCCATTGGCTCCCAACAGCCTAAACCCAAACTTAATAACAAGAATAAAGGAAAAAGCAAACACAAAAGTAAAGAGAAAAAATTCAACCCTTTGGAGTATCTCAATTGCCTTATTGACGATATGCACGACCACCGGTTTAATACTGTTCGAAAAAGAGGGCCCTTAACTGCCAAACGTGAACTCAGCAGCGCCCTTGCATACGCAACTCCTGTCACAGACCACACTATCAACTCCTCCAAAGTCAGAAGCAGAAGCTCTTACTCTCAATATCGAAAAAAATCAGTACCTTTGAAAGATGTGCTCAGAGTTGATGTGGGCAACGTTATTACAGAAGAAGATGATGTCATTCAATTCACCGAGGCATCGCCCCAGCTCACTCCACATTCAAATAATCCTCACTACCAACTGTTTCCTTACCCGACGATTCGAAATCGAGCAGCTGCTGCTCGTAAAATTCAAAGAGCTTGGAGAAACTATCAAACTTTAAAAGTCGTTAGGAAGTACTATGAGTATTACAAAAATATGATGAGACGAGATACAGAACTACAGGAAGCAGAATTCAAACCTTCAAATTAAAAAATGGATTTTTGGGATACTAAAAAATCTATGGAAAGAACCTTGAAAATCAGAAAGACTAGAGATGACGCAATGAATAGTAACAAAACAACACGTCTTATAAGTATTAGCTAAGTGGCTCGTAACTTGCAAATTTCATCGGAGTTGGATACAGAGTGTAATCTTTCTAAAGAATTCATGCGATAAACTTCCGATCTGGCGGGTCACAACGAAACGCTAACAGTTTAATTAACGTCCGAAGCAAAAGATAAAAATTTCAACCCCCAATAATCTTCGAAGGGCATGCAACTTGTCATTGAGCTTCTTCGACATAGTCACGAGCATGCTGAAAAAGAAATTAATTCGCAGATAGACAATTTGTACAAGATCCAATCGGAAATGTTTCCTTTAAATTCAATAAATAGCGAACAGTCTAATGAATCAACGTGTCAACCTATACCTAATGGTTAAACATAAATCAGCAATCAGGCTTTTTCTCCAACAGTATTCTTTGATATGGAGCGGACTATTCTATAGAAGTATGATTTGATGAAATAAAAAATTGAGAGGCAGTTTCAGGATCATCTAATTGAGACAAAGGAAGTATAAAGACAGATGTAGCAGCTGAAGGGACGAATGAAGCGATAAATAACAGAAATCGACAGGTTTAAACAACAGTATCAGAGTAACATGTAATAGTTGAAAAAGAATGTATTAAAACTAAATGTTGATAATTCGACTGTTTAAAAGCTGAGCGGAAGGATGGGGCGATGCGTGACAGCAAGAGTTCGGAAGTGTTATTCAGCTGACACTTTGATCCTTAAATCTATTGTATAGGACGTTGCTATAAAATGCTTGGATCTGTAGGTATATCACAGCAAAATTAAACCACTTCTCCTTCCAGAGCCCGCGAGGGTTGATCCAAATAAACAGTAATAAGGAAGCCTTATGTTCCCAACTTCTCCCCCTTCTTGCAGTCCCAATCCTGTGGAAGGTAGTGGTAGAAGTTTTAATTGCTATGAATATAATAGTAGCGAAAAGCTCCGTGAATAAATTTACAACTCAAATTTTAGTGATCCCCTTTCCTCATAAAAAGCCCACCTTGAAGAAATCAAAGAATTCAATGATTCACTCGAAATTCCCAATCTTGACGAAGAAGAACCATAGGAATAATACTCACCTTCGAAAGACGACCTGAAGGAAAGTGATAGTTTAGGAGTGATTCAAGAATGTTCCGAATAACTGCAGGAATTAATCGAACATTTTCTAGTGGAAGAAATAGTCCAAGAAATATACTGCAACTCTAAACTGTTTTCAGGTTTTAAATCATCACTATAGCGTCCTTATGCATTCAAGACAATTACTGATTTAGACATTCACTCCTTTCTTAATTAAGAATTGCCTCGCTTCTATTCACCTCAAGCATAGTTAATTTAAAAGTTTAATCAGAAAATCAACCCCAGTTCATTGGAAATACTTCGCCTTATCAGGGATTTTGATTTTTAAATTGAAGAATATGAACTTGTTCTTGCTGAAGAGGTTTTTAAAGGATATCGCACTCAAATAGAAGAGCAATACGCCTTTGATATAAGAAAGGAGCAAGCAAGCAAACAGGATTAGTAAAATTTTGAATTCAACGGAAAGCTGATTGCTAAGGTGAGGGAGCGCGGTGGGGAAAAGAAGGCAAAGAAAATAAAATTCATGAGTTTTGAAAGGGATCTCAAAATAATGTACATGAAGTCTGTTTTCAATTGCTACAATTAGTTCATAATTGAGACAAAATCCTTCTATACTTTTATGAACTCAAGATCATCCATAGGCCCTGGTGAGTTGTCTTTGGCTATCAAAGAGTACAACTGTCAAAGTAGTGAGAAGGAATGCAAGAACATTATGTAAGAAGCCAGATAGCGAGTTCTTA
>Ga0302186_10001094_pt1 | contig 23166 bp, 25 predicted proteins | sample II_Bog_E1_2_FD_198782 | JGI IMG/M metagenome (GOLD analysis project Ga0302186, IMG submission 198782) | Peat permafrost microbial communities from Stordalen Mire near Abisko, Sweden - II_Bog_E1_1 | ecosystem: Environmental > Terrestrial > Soil > Wetlands > Peat | place: Sweden: Abisko...
GCTCTGTCATTAGGATTGAAAATTGTTCCCAATGTTAATAATTTTGGGTTTTTTCAAATATTTATTATCCTGACTTTTATAAAATACGAAACTTTTTAGCATTGGCTTTAATAATTTTTTTTTAATAATAAATTTTTGGAAATTTAATAAAATTTAAAAAAAATTTAAACAAGAGATCTCATTAATTAAGGAAAAAAAAAAATAGAAAAAAAAATGAACATCAATCCCTTCTATTCATTATCAGGATTGTTGTTTTCGTCCTATTTTTTTAAGAAAAATGAATTTATATTATATTATAAAAGAGAAAAAAAACTTATAAAAGAATAAAATTTTTTTATCAAAAATTATTCGGCCCTTTCAGAAAGAAATATGGAAGAATGAAATCTTTGTAAGCCCTAAATGCAAAAAATGCGTTTTTCGGGGTCTTTTATAATGGGAAAAATGAATTTCAGATACCTCTTTGTGCTTGTTTTTTATTTCTCTTACAAGAAAAAAAATTTAATTCCTCCTGAAGGCTGGGGTCTCGTTTAAAATTAATTTTGACCATCTAAATTAAAAATTTAAATCTCATAACATGCTAAAAAAAAGAGCCCAAAATTAAAAACGAAAGAAATAAGACGAATTATTAAAGGACCTAATGATAAGACCCAAAAAATGAGGGTACCTCCTATCTTTGAAGCCAGAAATAAACTTTGCGCAGAATCGTGAAATGGGCTGATTTAATAACCACTTTTGAATATTTTATTTTAATTCTGCAAATCTTATTGTTTTTATTAAAAATATGAAAAGTATCAAAATTTCTTAGTTCATCAATTGAATCCCTTCATATTCTTAAAAAACAAAAAAATCAACTCTTTAAATTCAAATAATGCTTTAATTCATCCAATTTATCCTCATTAGGCAGCTTGATCAGGAATTTGTTACTGCTATCGAATAGAAACCCAGGCACCTTCTCGATCAAATCATACAACATGGCATCTTTCCTTGGCACCAGAGATAAATGATCAATATTCAAGCAAAATGTCGATTCATTCACCTCCTCCTCCTTTGGATTATCCAGGATCAGCAAATTATTATCAATAGTTATAATAAACAAGCATTCCTTGAAATTCTTTGTAATGCCCCCCACATCCCTTAATATCGTGATCTCTTTCTTCACGAGGGGTTTTTGTGGCATGTCCTTTATTTCGAATTCTTCGAAAAAGACCTTCAATTCCTTGAACGTCACCTCATTTTTATCAATAGTCTTTTTAATGAAGGTCAATTCCTCCTGTGTTAGGACTTTTATTATTAAGAACTGGTTTTCAGAGTCTTTCACAGGGTCAACGATCTCCAGAATCTTATTGGGAATGTCTACCATGGTCGATTTACCATAAACTTCAATATATTTTGCTAGATAATATTGGAAGCTTCTCTTAATAGTGTCTATTCGACCACATTCTAATTTCAAGCACTCCTGCCAAAGTTCCAAAGTCTCTTTCGCTAATTTGCGACTGCCCAGATTCTGCTCAGTGGCTGCCTTAACGAACGCCATCTCATACATATAAAGATCCTTCTTTTCGGTCTTAAATTTGTTAGTGGTGTCCTGGAGCATTTCCTGGAACAACTTAGAGTACTTTGAAGACTTTTGAATGGCTTCAACATTGAGAGAACTAAGCGATTTCTTCAAGGAAACGATCCTTTCTTTGTATTGATTGACCTTTTTATCGTACTCGGAGTTCTCCTTTTGCAAAATGTCCCTGATTATGTTGTTTTCTAGGTATTTGACGAAATCTGTCAGTAATTTACCCTTCTTGATGTTCAAATCATCAAGCTCACAAAAGGCCTTGGTCAAACCAGGGTATAATTCAATGTTGGCGTTATTCTCAGTGTCACGATATAAGGGACTGAGTTTCGTGAGCTTGATGTTGATAAATTTGATATATTCGCTTTCTTGTGTGATGCGGTCTCTGAAGAATTGAATGATCGATTGCATGCCAAATATTGAAATCTTGATGCGTTTATCCAGTTTCAAAAGGATCGTCTCAATCAAATTGCGATGGGTATTCAGGAATAAACTCCGCTTATCATCCCATTTCTTCAATTGATTGAAACTTTCTTGCTTCCTTTGGAGGAAAGCATTCTTGATGTTCGGGTCCTTGAGCATCTCCTGGTTTGTAGGCTCGTCCTTGCCTAGGAATTTGTTTTGGGCCTGGAGCTTGAAGAGATTTTGAACGTTTTGAGGCATTGCGTTAAGGACGTTTGGGTTTTTCTCATCGGGGATCACATCGGGATTAGGCTCCATTTTAAATTAGATATTTAAATTTTGTTTTTTGGGCTAATGCTTATTATTGAGCTAGCGATCATTTTCTAAAATAATGAATATTTTGACAGTTCGATTCAAAATTGGGACAAAATTATGCCAAGGCGATAAAATTAATAAGAAAAAAAAAAAAAAAATATAAAGATACAAAAAAACAATTCCAAAAAAACTATTCAATGGGCACCGTTTGTGTCAAGGGCGAAAAGCTCGATAAAAACCAGCCGATTTCTGAGGTCGTCAGCAAAAAAGTCCAAGGCATCGAAATTCTGATTCAAAAAGGCGAAATCGTCGACTTGAAAGTCGATGCCATTGTTAATCCTTGCGAACCAAAAAGCACGAATCAATTGGTGAAATCAGCCGGGTACGTTTTTTTTCATTAGGCAAGCCTTTCTCATTGAAATTCTCTTTAAACAGCTCCAAAATAGAACAAGAAATCACGAAATTTTCTGACAGTACTTCAAAATTTATTGATTTTTTTTCGGTTTTTCTTAAAGAAAAAAATTGCAGTACCCAAAGGACAGGCGTTCATCACCGAAGCTGGCAATTTACAGGCCAAACATTTGATTCATGTGAATCTCGCGAATTGGCAAGGAAGCAAGGATGCAAAGGAGGAGGCCAAGGAAATCGAGAAGATCAGGGAGAGCATTGATTCAATGTAAAATTTCTTATTTTCATATAAAATTCTGAAAATAAAAAAAAGAATGAAAGTCGCTTTGGATAATAAAATCGTCTCACTTGGGTTCCCTGATATGTTTTCCCGTCCATTTTTGGCTCCAATCAATATAGGTGCCAAGGTGTTGCTTGAGAAATTAATCCAGTTAGAAAAAAATCACCTTTGGTTAAAAGAGTTCTGAAATTTATTATTATAAAGGTTTTGCAATGAAAAACCAAAGGATACCATTTTTGAACGATTTCACATTATTAGTCAAGATCAAAACAAGGTACTTTATTTTAAATGAATTTCTTCATTTTTTTCCAATTAAAATTTTCCTTATAAAACAATTACTTCTTATTGCTTCTTCTTTCTGGAATCTAGCTGAAAGTCTATTGGAACGAATTGGAAAAACTCACTATCAACATTTTGGCCAAGCCTGTAGAATCTGATGAGCATCAGCAAAAAGTAGGAGAAGAGGAACACAAAGTAGATGAGGAGAAACCAAAGGTCGAACAACAAGTGTTGGAACCTCCGAAACATGAAGAGGAGCATCATCACGAAGAACACCATCATGAACATGAAGAGCCACCAAAACATGAGGAGCCCCATCAACATCACGAGGAACATCATCATCATGATGAGCAGCATCATGAGGAGCCTCATAATGAAGAACATCATCATGAGGAACCCCATCATGGGGAACCCCATCATGAGGAACATCATCATGAGGAACACCATCATGAAGAACCCCATCATGAGGAACCCCATCATGAGGAACCACATCATGAGGAACCCCATCATGAAGAACCCCATCATGAAGAACCAAAACAAGATGAACATCATAATGAGGAACATCATGATGAAGAACATCATCACGAAGAACCAGAACATCATGAGGAACACCATCATGAAGAACATCATGAAGAACATCATGAAGAACACCATCATGAAGAACATCATGAAGAACATCCTGATGAACATCATGAAGAACACAATCATGAGGAACATCAACACGAAGGAGAGGAAAAGAAAAGTTATGATGAAATCAAGAATGAGAAGGAAGGAAATGAAAACGGGAAGGATGCAGAGATCATCATGAACGAGGAGAATAAACCTCAGGAAGGGGAAAATCATGAAGGAAACAATTAAAATTTTTCGAAAAAAGGTTAATTGAGAATTAAAAGAAGAAAAACAATAAAAACCTTTCGGGTGAAAAACCCTGCAAATTAGAAAAATTGAGTTGTTATAAATTTAATAAAATCTATAAACTGAAATGATAAAAAAAATTTATAACTAAGTGAAGCATGAGCTGATGAAGTTTTGACTATAAAAAGCCTTGATTTGGATTTGTTTCGGCTCAAAGGCCACTATCCTGTTGTCTTTCATTCTTTTCATTCGTTTGAGCTCGAATTAGTAACTGTTCAATGCTGAAATCCGCATTATTTAAGCCCACGGATTTCTTATGTGTATGATCCTTGTTTCCATGTACCCATGAAAAATTTTTCCTATTTAATAAAAAATCAGCTCATTATTATAAAAAGTACTTAACGAATAAATTGGGGAAGATGATCTTGAGTTTAATGATCTTGTGAGCTTTTTTGCTATGGCTTTCTATATATATATGGGTTGAAATTTATTAAATTTATTGGAATATGTATAGAATTTACCAAGAAAACCACTCGTTCAATGGGCATAAGAGCATTTTCAACATCTTTCTCTGTGATACTAATGTTCTCATTTCCGAATCTTTTAATAAATATTAAAAATATCATAATAATATATAAAATATTTTACATTTCAGACTCCAATCTTGTAGAGTAAGCCTTATTAACCCATTCATGTGAGATGATCTGACTAAATTTTTCCTTTTATGACATCAAAAATAATTAAATAAAATCAACTCTAATGTCAATCGTTTCTTCGGGTTTTTCTCCAGAATTTGAGTCAATAATCTCTTCAATTCTGGTGAAATTTTCCTCGCCGTTGGAAACCTCAAGCTTTAAATTATCAATTAAAAAAAATAAATAAGTATTTTCTCACCTTTTACCCTTAATGGAATTGATTAATTTCATGAGGTGTTTTTCATAAAACGGCAAAACCAGGAAAATGAAAGCATAAAGTGTCACTCCTAAAGACCAAATATCTGCCATTTTTCCAGAAATACCATTTTCGATCTTTTGCTCGTTAAATGTTTCTGGAGCCATGAAAGGATATGTTCCTTTGGAACTTTTGAGGAGATCTTCTTTACTTAGGATAGATGCAAGTCCGAAATCACCTTTTTTGATATAATTTAAGAAATTTTAAGACTTAAATTTTTACAAATTTTCACATTATTATCTTTATCTAATAAAATATTGCTTGGCTTCAAATCGCGATGAATTATGGCGTTTTCATGTACTAAATAAAGGGAATTTTATAAATTATATTATATATTATATATAATAAATACAATAGTGCAGTCCTTTTATGCAATCTCTAAAGATTTTCCTCACATAGTCCTCAGATAAATATAGGTCAATGGTCAATTTCTTTAACTTGAAACGAGCCGTTTCTTTATCCCAGACAATTATTTCCCCATTTTCTGCATATTCTAGAACTTTATATTAAAATTTAATAAATTTTCTAGCCATCTTAAAAAAATCAACTTAAATATATTTTTTCTTGGTTTGGATCATCAATGACTTCATATAATTTCAACACGTTTTTATGATTGCATTTCTTTAAAACAGCGATTTCACGCTTGACTTGTTCGAAACCATTATCTATTTTCATTTCTAAGAGGGTAAAAATTATAAAATGTTAAAAAATATTAAAAATTAAAAATATTAATTAATCTTAAAAAATATGAAAAATTTATTAGAAAATTACAGTACTTCCGTTTTCATCCTTTATGAATTCATTGATTCTCTTCAGAATATGCTTCTTGAAAATTTTGGTCGCGTATTTTTGCTCGAACCCAAGAAATTTCTTTTTCACCAATTTGACTTTTCCGAAGCTGCCTTCGCCTAATTTCTGCCCAATTTCATATTCATTTATCATTTTATAGCCTTCTGAGGTCCTTTTTGTCTCAAACATCGAGGTTTCTCTTATGCTGCGTTGTTGGGCAGAATTCCTCTTCATAATTTGATTCATCTGGTGGTTTTCATGGAAAGTAACTTTCCCAGTATTTTGATTCGAGCGTTGATGAAAGGATGATTTTCTTCGAGCTGAAAGGACGTTTTCGGTCTCCTGCTCGTTTTTGTCACTTTCGGAAACTTTTGGAAGGCTGAATATTTTTGTTTTTTTTGGGGATTTGGTTTTTGTGCAAGAACTACCCATTTGTTTTAGAAAATATTATTTATATTTTTAGAAACAAGATTGGAAGAAATGATTAATAATTTTTTACTGCAAAATTCAGTTTTAGTATTTAAAAAAAATAAAAAAAAAATGAAACTTTATTAAAAATGCAAAAGATCATTTAATTTTTGGAGAAAAAAAATTCAAATAGTTTTGATGTAATGAAAAAATGAAAAGTTTTTTGCCTATACACAATCGGGTGAAAAATCCTTAAATTCCAAAAAAATTTAATTTTTCTATTTAAACCTAAAATTTTGTTTTAGTTCTATAAATAACTTTAATAAAATAAACAAAATATATAATAAGCGAAGCATGAGCTAATGTTGACTATAAAAAACCTTTATTTAGAATTGGTTTCCGCCTGGAGGCCACTATCAGGCTCTCCATTCTTTTCATTTGTTTCCGCTTGGAGGCCACTATCCGGCTCTCCATTCTTTTCATTTGTTTGAGTTGGAATTAGTAACTGTTCTATGCTGAAAGCAGCTTTATTTAAGCCTGGGGATTGGGATTTATGCTCTTTGTTGATTCCATCAGCCCAAACATCTTTCGTTGAAACATTTTTCCTATTTAATAAAAAATTAGTTCATTATGGTAAAGTGTACTTAACGAATGAACTGGAGAAGATGATCTTGAGTTTAATGATCTTGTGAGCTTTTTTGCTATGGCTTTCTATATATGGGTTGCAATATATTAGAATTTGTATAGGATTTACCAAGAAAACCACTCGTTCAATAGGCATAAGGGCATTTTCAACATCTTTATCTGTGATCTGAATGTTCTCATTCCCGAATCTTTAATTAAATATTATCAAATTTATCTTAAATTTAAATATTTTACATTTCAGACTCCAATTTCGTAGGGTAATCTTTATTGACCCATTCATGTGAGATCACCTGACTAAATTTTTCATTTTATTACTCAAAAATTCAATAAAATATCAACTCTAATGTCAATCGTTTTTTCGGGTTCTTATCCAGAATTTGTGTTAATAAACTCTTCAATTCTGGTGAAATTTTCCTTTCAGCTGGAAACTTTAAGCTTCAAATAAATCATCATTCAAGAAGAAGTAAATTTAGTATTTTCTAACCTTTTACCCTTAATGGAATTGATCAATGTAACTAGGTTTTTCTCATAAAATGGCAAAACCAGGAAAATGAATGCATAAAGGGTCACTCCTAAAGACCAAATATCTGCCAATTTGCCTGAAATGCCCTTTTCGATCTTTTGCTCGTTAAATGTTTCCGGAGCCATGAAATGATAGGTCCCTTTAGAACTTTTGAGGAGATCCTCGTTGCTTAAAATAAACGCAAGTCCGAAATCACCTTTTTTAGATAATAAAGTAAATTTAAGAGAAAAACTCAAATTTTTACAAATTTTCACATTATTGTCTTTATCTAATAAAATATTGCCTGGTTTCAGATCTCGATGAATTATCCCATTTTCATGTACTAAATATTTTATATATGTAAATTGAATTTATTGATTTTTTACAATAGAGAAGTCCTTTTATGCAATCTCTGAAGAGTTTCCGCACATAGTCCTCAGAAAAATAATTGTCAATGGTCGGTTTCTTTAGCTTGAAACAGGCCTTATCTTCATCCCAGGAAATTATCTCACCATTTTCTGCATATTCTAGAACTTTTTATTAAATTTAGTGAATTTTTAGGACAAAAATGGATAAAACTTACTTAGGTAGAGTTTTTCTTCGTTTGGATCATCGATGACTTCATATAATTTCAACACGTTTTTATGATTGAGTTTCTTTAAAACAGCGATTTCACGCTTGACCGTTTCAAAAGCATTATCAATTTTCATTTCTAAGAGGAAAAAAAATATAAAATGTTAAAAATTTTTAAAAATTAGTAAAAAATGTAAAAATCAAAAATATGAAAAATATGAAAAATAAGAAAAATATGAAAAAATATGAAAAATATGAAAAATGCGCAAATATGAAAAATAGGTAGCAAAGTGATTATTATATCTAAAATAAAAAAAGCTAATAATACTTCCATCCTCATCTTTTCTGAATTCATTGATCCTTTGTAAAATGTTTTTCTTAAAAATCTTCGTCGCATATTTTTGTTCAAACCCAAGAAATCTTTTCTTCACCAATTTCACTTTCCCAAAACTACCTTCACCCAATTTCTGTCCAATTTCATATTCATTAATCATCTTATGACCTTCGGAGGTCCTTCTTTTCTCAACTATCGACGTTTCTCGAATTATCCTTTTTTGTTGAGGATGGACATAATTCAAAAATTGCACAGAATTCCTTTTCATAGCATTGAGTTGGTCAATTAAATGGTTTACATGTTGTTTTTCATGGAAAGTGACTTTGCCATTATTTTGATTCGAATGTTGAAAAAAAGAGGATTTTCTTCTAGGGGAACTGTTGTTAAAGGTGTTGGGGTTTAATTGGACTGGGTTTTCAGCTTCCTGCTCGTTGTGGTCAGTATCAGAAATTTTTCGAAGGGTAAACACTTTTTTTTTTGGTGATTTGGATTTTGTACAGCAATTGCCCATTTTTTATATAAAATAAGAGTATTATTATTATTATTTTCTTAAGCAAGATTGTTGATAATTTCAGGATCCGAGATATATGATGATGAATTTTCAGAAGTTTTATAATAATAAATTAATAGGAACATTTTCTAATTTTGATTTATAATATTGATAAGGAATTAAAAATTATTAGGTAATATTTTTTCAAAAATTCTTTAAAATCAAAAGAAATATATTTAAAAAAATCCTTTTTCTTTTTTAACAAATTATATTCTAATTTTATTTTTTCTAGGCTATGAACAATTTTTTTTTTCGTTAAAACCGGATTGAAAAATCTATTGTTTTTTTTTTTTTTTTGAATATTTAGACTATAAATTTTTTCAAAATTTTGGGATGCCTTTTTAAAGGATTTGGAATTCGAATGATATCAAATAATTTATCAATTCAATAAATTAGAGATATTATTGTATGTTCAAAAAAAGCATTTCATAAAAAAAAAAATATTTAGATTTCTTTTTTTTAAAAAAAATTTCATCATTTTTATCATTTTTTAAGAAGAAAACAATCCATAGAATAATAGAAAACATTTGGATGTGATTTTTTTTTTATTCTCTTAAAATTTTGACAAAGTTGTAAATTAATAAATTTACAGTGTATTTTTTCTTTTTCCTTATGATTTTTCTCCTAAAAAAAAATCCATAAAATAAAAATATAAAACATCTGATTTTTTCGAAATATGAAATTATCCAAATTTTTTTTCTAAGTCATTTTAAGTTTTTTAAAAGAGAAATACTCTTTTTATTCTTCCGTCTTTCCTCCTTCAGCCTTTCCTTCCTCAGCCTGAGCCGCTTCCTGTTCGGCCTTATCTTCTTCTGCTTTCTTCAATCTTTTAAATTCCTTCTCTCTCGCAATAGCAGCATTAAGCGATCTCTAAATTCCAAATTATATAAAAAAAAAAAGGCCTCCTCACCGCACTATTGTTCATTTGATACATTTTCAACCACGGCCAATAACAAGTATGAAACAACAGGAATGCGTCTAAAGAAAAAATTTACGAAAAATTCATTTTTCTGTCTTTTTTCTCACTGAAAAAAATGAAACATTGCCATAATGGCGGATTCTTCTGCACATTCATTTGAAACCATTTATATGCTCTTTTCACTCGAGGGTCGGCTCCGAATTTGGACACTATTTGAGCCTTTCGTACTTTTTAAATGAATTTTGTTTTTATTAGAAAAAAAGAGATTTTTTGGTACAGAAAGTCGGCTTAGTGGTCTGGTTATATGGGATTGTCTTGATCCATGAAGGGGTGTATTCCTTGATGTTATTAAAAAGGATTTTTCCGTAGACCATGAAATTCGAGAATGATTTGTTGTTTATTTATAAACTTAAAATTAGAGATTTTTTTTTAAAGAAAAATGTTGCTTTTTTCAATAAAATCGATAAATGATCTAGATTTCGACTCTGATCATCAAATTTTTAATTTTTTGAAAAAAAAACATTTAAATTTGTTGTTTTTTTTTTCTAATATTTATTTTATTGAATTTTCATGGGGCAAATCAATGCCTTAGACCATTCAGTTCACTTTTTTAAGATATCATAGCCTAAAAAACATTAGATTATCATGACAGGCATCCAATTCCAAGGCAAAACAGCCTTTCTTTATTCAAACATTCTAAAAACAAGTCAATTTCTTCCTTAGAAACTAAAACTAATGATCTCTTTTTTATAATAAGAAATGAATTTGAGCAATGTGAAGCCGACTGAAGGATATAATTATGAACGGATCGAATATGAGGGGACTACATTAGGAATTTGGGATATATCAGGCCATGATGATGTATTATTAATTATTTATGGGATTTTAACAGATTTTTCGATTTTTTAATAGTTTTTGCCTTTGATCAAGACTTTCTATGAAAATATCAAGATAAATGCTATGTTATTTATGATCAGATTTGAATATGACGTTTTTGAGCCAGAAAGCACTGGAATCAATAAAAATATAGGCAATAAGCTATTACATGCAAATGAAAATGGTTTTTTTTTAAGAATTTAATGATTTTAGTTCAGAGATAGCAAATTTCTTTAGAGGAAGTAAAAAAAAACCAGATTTCATGGCTTGTGAATTCACGCAAATTGCTGCATTTTCTAATGAATGAAGAAGATCTCAAGACTAAACCATTATTAGTGATAATAAATGTAATCATATAATTATTTTCTCAATAAAAATGAAGATTAATTCATAGAACTTGATCTCTACTAATACCAATTTCTCGAAGAAAGAAGAAGATTTCCTCAAGGATATCAAGGAATTCATCAAATTTGATGACATCCAAACTCCTTTTAAAGATATTCTGGTGTTGGAAATCAACAAATACGATTATGACCCAATATGGCAAAGGATCCTTAAATTAATAATGGAATCCCAAAAAGAAAAGGAAAAAGAAAAAGACAAAGAAAAGGAAAAAGACAAAGAAAAGGAAAAAGACAAAGAAAAAGAAAAAGAAAAAGAAAAGGAAAAGGAAAAAGAAAAGGAAAAAGAAAAAGAAAAGGAAAAAGAAAAATAACAGAAATTAGAAAAATAACAGAAATTAGAAAAATTACTTATTATAATATATGGAGTTATTAATATTAATAGATTATCTTTAAGATAAAGTCTTAAGTGGTTGAGGAAAATTAAAACTATCGTTTTTCTCTTTATTCTTATATTTGCGATTCTTGAAGAAACTACGCGATTTGCTCACGGCCTCCAGATTCTCTTTTTCTGGATGTTCTGTGCAGGTCAAAACCCTTCTTTTCATTATATTCCCAGTTAAACTGATACTATTTCGGCTGGTTTCCACTCGATCCTGATTAATTTCCTCTTTAAATTCGATGAGACTGAGATTTTGCTTCGAGTCCTGAAGAATTGAGTCATTTTTCTTTGATGTATTCTCTAGTTTCTTCTTTAAGGTCTCTATGGAGTTCAGGGGCTGTCTTCTAATTTGAGAATTAGAAGGAAAAGCTATGGATTTTTCCTTCAAATCAATAAAAATTGAAGAAATCTTCTGAGTTTTAAGCTTTTTCAAACGAGAAATCAAGGATTCTGTCTTTAAAGCGTAAAAAGCTTGAATCAAGCTTTTTTTCTCTAGCATTTTCTATAATAAATTAACCAATTTTTTTCTAAAGAAAAATTACCTGAAAGCTCTCTTTCTCACATAAACGAGTCTTTTTCAAGCCCTTTAAAGTCTTTTCCTTCAACATTTTATCATAGAAGATCTCCGCCAAACCATTAATATCCTCATCGATATTTTCAATATGTTTATTCAAATGACTTTGGGCCAAAAAACTCATATTTTGATTTTGGCTGGTATTTAAGCATCCTTCTTGTTGCAAATTCACATTCAAACTCATATCAAATGAAATTTCCTCGGTATAGTTATTTTTCGCGATTGGTGATCTCTCCTTGAAAATTTGGCTCATTTCCTTCTTTTTAGCTATTTCCTGTTCCTGTGTTTCCTGTGTCATCGAGCCATTCGAATTGAAAAGGAAAAAACTGTTGTTTTCTTTCCTTTTCACATTAAGCATTTGTTGTTTCGCGAAAGTGGCTGTGGTTTGCATAGGAAATCCTATAGAAGGAGAGATTTCAGGAAGTTCCTTTCTCTTCAATTTAGAATTGAGCACTTTCTTGGCTTCTTGGATCAGAAGATCCATTTTTGGCTGTTGGGAGGAATTAGCTCTGAAAGTCGTGATGGAAGTAGATAAATCGCGAGTATTATTAAGATTTCGGCTCGTTTGAAACAGAGGATCTGGGCTTTGCTTTATGAAAGTTTTAGAGCTTTTTGAAGTCGATTTTATTAGGGAAATGCCGTTTTTTGAGCCATTGAGGTATTCCAGGCTATAAATAAAGAAATATTTTAGTCTTTTTCTTAGGTGTTTTATTATTATTAAGCTTTTTATTTGGAAATTTACTTGGGGAAAGTCCTATGGAAGAATTCGAATGCGAATCTATAGTCTTTTTCAACAGGATTTCCTAATAAATTGAGGTTTATTAGATATTCATTGCTGCTGATCTTCGTGATTTCATTGATATCTTTGATTAGATTAAACTTGATTTCCAGGATTCGAAGAACTCGAAATTGCTCTATCCCTGTAAGGACTTCTAATAGGTTATGGTTAAGATAGAGCTCTTCTAGACGAAGATATGGGGTTTCCAGCTTATCAAGGATTTTGATTGTACGATAGTTGAAAGATAAAAGCCTAATGAATTGTTGGGGTTGAGATTTTTTAGAGGAATCTGAGGATTTATTCACAAAGTCACTGAGCTGAGGTTTTTATTTAGAAGAGTTTTTATGAAAGAAATGAGATTAAAAAAAAATTACCATTTTTTGGGCTTTTTTGGCTTGGGTTTAAATTTTTTAAACAGATTGTAAGTTTTTTAACGAAATTTTAGCTTTTTTTATTAGAAAATTAATGTTTTCTTAGTCTTTAAATTAAAAAATCAAATTTTATCTCGATTATTCATTCTAAGCTTTTATTCCTTCGAAAAACGCTTTTCAAAGGCTTCTAACGTCTTTCTTCTCCTCACTTGATTCTCATCTTCATTTTCATTCTTTTTTTCAATATCTTTTTCTAATTTTTCAATATCCTTTTCAATATTTTTTTCAATATCTTTTTCAATATCTTTTTCTATAATTTTTTCTTTTTCGCTATCATTTTCTCTCTCATTTTCTCTATCATTTTCTTTATAATTTTCTCTTTCATTTTCTCTATCATTTCTATCTTTCTCTTGATATTTTTCTCTATCTTTTTCTCTATTTTTCTCTGCAATATCCAACATCATTTCAAGATTATCATGCTTCTTTTCCTCCTCATCTATATTAAAATTCAGATTATCCCCATCCTTTCTTTTCTTTATATTCGTCTCCATTTGCATCTTCTCAGTTAAGGAGATCGGTTGATTCATGGCATGCATCCAAAGCAAATTCAACAATTGGATTCTTTTTCTTAAGCCTTCGATTTCCCATGTCCGAAATTGAACAGCTTCTCTCGGCAAGCCAAAAGCAAAGGATCCAACTATTTTTATATATATAATTTTATTAAAAAATCGTAATGATATATATATATAGAGGACTTTTTGAATAATTGGCTGAAATGTTGTTTTTGAGATCGAAATTAAAGACACTTTCTTTGATCTGTTTCTCAAGATCAACGATATCCTCATAATCTAAGTCCTGTTTGAATAAAGTGTCTTTTTTCTTTAAAATGTTATCATAGGAAGTGATCGATTCGAGAATCTCGATTTCATTCAAAGCTTTCACGATTTCTCTTTGTTCACGTTCTCGCAAAAGCATCTCGACTGAAGCCTGAAGACTTTCCTCAGGCTTTGTTTCCTCATCCTTTTTCTCAGCGTTTTCAGAAATTTCATCCTTAAGATCATCATCATAATGAGATTTCTGGCTTTCGATCTTGATCGGAGCCTTGCATTTTGGACAAAATTGGTTGATATTCCCATGAATCCAGCTCCTAAATTGAGTTTTTAAAGGGAAAAATGAAGAAATTCAACTTCAAACAACTTAAATGGAAGACATGACCACAGGAAATCCGTTTTCCTAACTTGATTTCCTGAAGACATATCAAACAGGTCGTATCTTGATTCTTCAAACCTTTTTCGTCGATATCTTCTAATCTATTTTTTTTTTTTTTTTTTTTTTTTTTTTTTAAAAACGAGAAAATACCGGTTGAGTCTATATGTCAAAATGCAGGAATTGATGAAATTCTTCAATGTATTAATCAAACCGAAAATCGTCTCTATAGTCTCAGCGACCAAATGCAATGGTAGACCCAGCTTTCTTCTTATAAATTCCAATAAACCCAATTGAATGATCAATTTCATAGACGTGAAAACGAAATCCAAAACTGAAAAAATCGTCAATTTGCTTTCGAAATGCGAAAAAGTGGCGATTTCTAATAAATTGATCAAATATTTCAAAAAAGGCAACAAAGCTTTCGTAAAAAGCAAGAAAAATTCAAAAGCATAAAGAATAATGATCAATTTCGAATGGCTTTCAGGCTGTTCCAAATGAAATATATAGAACCGATATAAAATAAAGGTGTCTATCAAGATCAGGAAACAAAAGAACAGAAATAATTTCGCATGATGTATAAACGACCCCTGACTTTCATCTATCAACTATAGAAAAAAACATCTTATTTTATTAATAAAAACACATTAGTTATTACATATTCACTCCTTTTTATGGTGAGCCAATGTAGCACCGAAAACGAAATCAACCCCAGGAAGAAAACTAAAGAAGAAATCAAATAAAATTCCAAAAATAACAAACTGAAAAATGTCAAATCCAAACTGTCCTCACGAAAAACTATGAGCATCAAAGCGAAATCGAAAACTTTTCGCTTTACTTTTTCCAAAATGCTCAATTTCTCGTTTTCCCTCACATCCTGGAAGAAAAACGTGAGCAATCCGCGTAACACCCCACAATAGAAAGAAAAAGACATGTTGAGAAGAATCAAACGATGGATTTTCGAAGTCGAGAGATAGATCATGGTGGAATAGAATTGCTCATGGAGGGTATAAGCGTTTATTATGCTCGCAATTGTGATTATTAGGCTCAGGAAGAAATATGAGTTGAAAGAAATCATCGATTTTTCAAAATTTTTTTTTTTTTTTTCTAATATAAAAATTTTTTTTTTTTATTTATTAAGAAAATTAATGATTTTTTTTGAAATGTGGCATTCTATTATTCAATTTTATTAATAGGTTCTAGCGGCCAAATACGCATATTTCATATTTTCTTTATTTAATAATATAAAATAAAAAAAGAAAAAAGATATAAGTATAAATAAGTCAGTCAATATGTCAATCCAAAAGTTCTATCAATCCAAGAAACTCCTCATAACTGGAGTCACAGGCTTTGTTGGTAAGGTCCTTTTGGAGAAGTTTTTATGGTCATTGCCAGATATTGACAAAATCTTCATTTTGATCCGAAATAAAGTAACATAGTTTTTGCTTCCTTTTTTTTATTTTTGGCAATAATTAGAAAGGGTCCAATCTGATTGAGAGGTTCAAAAAGGAGATTTTTGAATCGCCTTGTTTCGATAGACTCAGAGCGAGACATAAGGAGTCTTTTGAGTCATGGTTTTTAGATAAAGTGAAACCAATAGCCGGTGATTTATTGAAGGAAAACGTCGCGTTATCAACAAATGATGAGAATTTCATAATAGAAAACATCGATGTTATAATTCATGGAGCTGCCTCTGTGGATTTCAACTCTAGACTCGATGAAGCCATCAATATTAACATCATGGGGACTTTAAGGATGTATGCTCTAAGTAAAAAATGCAAGAAATTACAGAACTTCCTTCATATCAGCACAGCATATGTCAATAGTGATCAGAAATCAGGCTGGATCGATGAAGAAATCTACCCAATCGAAGCCGATCCTGAGAAAGTGTTGGAAGGCCTAATGAAAATGCCAGTGGAAGAATTGGTTTCCAATACACAAAATATACTCGGCCGATATCCAAATACCTATACTTTCACTAAATCCTTAGTGGAACGCATTATTAATAAGGAAAAAGGCAAATATTGTGTCACAATCTTGAGACCATCGATCATTGGAAGCGCCTGGAAGGAACCTCTTATCGGTTGGGTGGACACTGTAAGTGCCGCAGGAGCCTTATATTTATTAGGAGGTGATTTTTCTTTTATTCTTTACTTTATATTAATTTACTTTACTTTATATTAATTTAATAATATTAAAAAAAGGTCTGGGATTGCTTAATACAGCACCTGGAATAAAAAGTAATATAGGAGATCAGATTCCTGTGGATTTCGTGACTAATGGGATCATTTGTTCTGCCTATTATTATGCCAATAAAAAAGGGGTTCATGTTGTACATTCGGGGTCTAGTGAAAAGAATCCTGTGACCTGGAATACCTCTACATATATTATTAGGAAGTTCTGGAGGGAAAATCCATCCATTAAAGCAGTTCAAAGACCTATGTTTGAATTGGTTCCATCAAAACTCGAATTAAAAGTAAATTTAGTTTATTTCAGCATTAAAACAATTATAATATAGTGGAGATTAACTAAAGAAAGGGTTCCGGCTTATATATATTCAATGATGGCTCATTATTTCGGAGGCCCGACCATGAAAAAAAACGCCAATAAATTGACTAAAATGTTGGCGCGAGGCAGAGAAATAGGAGAGATTTTTCGACATTTCACTATGAACGAATGGATTTATTCCACAGCCAATCTCGCAATTATTGAGAAAAAGCTTTCGAAAGAAGAGAGAGAAACCTTCTATTTAGATGTCACGTTGATCAATTGGGAGCAATTTCTGACTCATTTCGCCTGGGGTTTAAAGAAATACGTGCTTAAAGAAGAAACTGACACTCCATCTAATTTGAAAAGATTGGATGTGCTATCCAGGCAAAAAAATGATGATGGTTATTTCTTAGACATTAATTGGGCTATGGATCATGGGAAAAACTTCCAACCTTCCTCTTCCAAGATCATGACTAAACATGTCTTAAATAGTGAAAATGTGAAAAGGATCATTGCAAAAGATTCGAAGAATAATCTACCACGGGCCCAAGAAATCTGTAAGACGATGTTCGCAGAATATAATATGAAAATGTTGAGGATTTTCGCTTGGGGATTACATAAGACTTTTAAGCAAATATATGAAAAAGTAAGGAAATTTATGGAAATTAAGAAATTTTGGCTTAGATCGTCATAGATGAGGACCAAATAAAGAAACTCAAGGAATTGGAAATGAAAGGACCTTTGATTATAGCTCCAAATCATGTTTCTTATGTAGATTTTCTTGTGATCTCATATATATTCTTCCATTATGGACTCAAATGTCCCCATGTCAATTCGCATGAAGATTTCTTGAATCTCCACTTTGTGACAAAAATCCTCAGACTTTCTGGAGCTTTTTTCATCAGGAAAAAATCGAAAACCTATGATGAAGTCTCTTAATTTTAATAAAATTTCATGTTAATTCTCTAATATTTTAGCTTTATACAGCTATTATCGCAGAATATCTCGAGTATTTACTCAAAGAAAATTGCAATTTGGAGATTTTTCTAGAGATTTCTCGATCACGAAGCGGCAATTTGACCAGTCCATCGAATGAAGTCTTCGATATATTCCTGCGAAGTTATATGAAAGGCGAAATCAGCACCAAAACTATTCACATAGTTCCGATTTCTATAAATTTCGAACGAGTGATCGAAGGTGAGACTTTTCCTTTCGAGCTTTTGGGTGAAGAGAAGGTCAAGGAGTCTTTTTCCCGAATCGTTTCTTCAATCAACATTTTGAAGAAGAATTTCGGGCGCATTTTTGTTGAATTTTGTGAACCAATCAACCTTTTATCATATAAAAAAGGCACTGAATCCATAGAAGAACGGATTGAAGTCATAAAAAAACAAGTATTATTTGATTTGAATGAGAGATCTGTGGTGATGCCGACTAATATAATAGCATCGATTTTATTGATGTATCGTAAAGGAGTGACTGAAGATCTCTTGATTTCCAGAAGCGAATGGATTGCATCTGAAGTCAGCAAAAGGAAGAAGAAAATCGGTAGTGTGGCTGATGGCAGCATGCAAATCCCTGTGAGAACCGCGATCAAATTACTTGAAAAGATCATAGTCAAGAAAAAGGACATGTTCGGATTATCAGTGACTCCAAGAGTCGATTATAAGAACATATTATTATTGTCTTATTATCGGAATGCCTTGTTGAACACCTTCGCTAATGAAGCCATTTTGACTTGTGCTTTAGTCGCATTCGGACATCATATCGCTTGGAAAGAAGGCATCGAAAGGAAGAGATTAGTCGAAGAATATCGTTTTTTGAGTGAATTGTTAGCCAAAGAGTTCATTTTCGTAAGATTCGCTGATGATGTGATAGTGAAAATGATTGAATTGGCTGTGATTAAGGAGGAAGATAAGAAAATTAAGGTTTTTTTATATGTTTTTTATCATATTTATCGTTATAAAGGTGAATGATGATGTGATGGTGGCTTATCAATGTTCATTGATATGGCCTTTTGTTGAAAGTTATTGGGTAAGCGTGGTTTATCTATTTTCCCTTAAGAATCAAAGTGAAGGCACCAGAATGAAGAAATTGATCCAACAGGTCCTTTTCTTTATAATAAACTTTTTTTCCTGATCCTTTCTTTTATTAGATCCAATGGTTCGCAGAATCGATGCATGAAGAAAGAATAATTGAATTCTATGAGACCTGCTCACAAGACACTATTAAAAAAGCCTTGAAAACATTTAAAGTTCTTGAATTTTTAATTTTTTTTTTGTAAAAAGTTGATGTTTTTATTTAGGAAAAAGGAATTTTAAAAAAGGACATACAGAATAAACATTTGAAATTAAATATTTCAGAAGAACAATTGTTTGATTTGGAAAACCATTTAAAGAAATTCCTGAAGAATTCTTACGCGAAATCTGTCGATTCCCCGATCGATATCGCAAGAAAATCGATGATTGTGGATTTCCCATTCATGGCGAAATTATCAAAATTATAATAAATATGCTTTTAAAAAATACACGAAAAATTAAGTAAGAAAAAAACAAGCCAAAAAGACAAAATTAGCTCATTTTTTATTAATTTTGAGTTTTTTTTATAAAATTTTTGTTTTTTTTATATTCTTTTAAATTAGCAAATCAGAAAATTTATCTTATTATTTATTATATTAAACTTCCCCTCCCCCCTTGCCTAAGCCTTATTTTTACAATTATCATGTCAAAAAATTTGTTTATTTTCTAGTACATTTCATAAAAAATATAACAAATTATATATATATATATATATAAAATTCAAATAAAATTTAATGTTCCACCTCCTTCTTCCAAAAAAACAAAAAAACATATAAAATCTCGCTTTTTTCCTCAGCTTGGAATTTCCTTTGAAACTCAATGGAAATCTGTCTTTTTTATAACGAGCCAAATTCATTTCGAGATATTTAAAGAAAAAAAAATACGCTTTCTATGTCATCAAAGTCGAAATTATGAATAAAAAAGCTTGGAATTTAAAACCAAATACGCATTTTGCAAGCTTAAGACCATTTCCTATATTTACTCCCCCCCCAAAATGTCCTAATCGAAACATCTCCAAAACTTGATAAAAACTTAATTATATCTTAACTCCTTTCAGAAATTTATAAAGCTTTTAAACACCCACCGAGCCTTTTACTACATTTACTTCAAACTACCCATATCATGTCGAAAACATCCAATAAGGAGTCTTTTTCCAACGAGAAAACGCAGAAATCTAGAAATGATAAGCGTTTATCCATGACTCATAAATACTCCACGCAGATTTATCAAAACGAACAACAGAAATTTTCAAAAAACCCGCTCGGTAATTTCTGAAAACATTGGAAAAAAAACCAAATTAATATAAAAAAAAGTATTCAGCACTGAGAAATTACGCAGCAAATTGCATCGAAGTCTCATAAATTCAGAGGAAAACAACTCGAAGATCGACGAGTCTTTACAAGTTTAAAAAAATGATATAAATTTAGGCTAACCCATTTTTATTATTTAGAACATTGAGGATCGAAAGACTTATATAGTGTTTTGGCGGGATTTTAGCAATAATGAAGAAACGACTGGTTTATTGGAGATAAAGATCGAGATGAATCCTTTCACAATAGTCGAAGATTTCCTAATAAATATCATCACCAAGATCAATAAACGATTAACAGAAACCAGATCAATATATCTCTTATCTAATAATAAGGATTCATTTTCTTTGATGATCGCGAAGAAAAATGGAGAGCCTAAGACTGATTATCCAGGTAATTTTAACCCAAAAAGCTTTGTTTTTTTAATAAATGTTTTTTTTTAAAAAGAATTCGATAAAGGACAACTTATTCATAATTCTGGCTCAGCTAATTTCTTCTTAAAGCCGAAAGATAAGAGCTCGATTGTGTTTCTTACTAATAAGCTTCCTATGGGCTCTAAGAAGGAATTAATTGTTGATCCAAAACCAAAGAAATCTGAATTAGATCTAACTGATAGCAAATCTTCAGAAGCCAGCTTTTGTGGACCCATGAACCATTATAATAATAATTCATTGATTTCTAGACCATCGAAGGGAAATGAAGAAGAAATTTCGAGAAAACGGAAACCTGAAAAAGCTTGGTTCGTCAGGATTTTTTGTTGTTTTAATTAAGCACTTTTTTAGTAGTTTCATTATGTAAAAAAGTTGGTAAATGTTTTATTTATTAAATAAACCTCTATTTTCGAAAACGAAGGCTTAAAGTAAACTCTTCTTTTAGGGGATATTTAAAAATTAAAACCTTGAATTTGAACACATTAATTAGTTCATTATTCAAACTCATTGTTGAAAAAATTTAAATAATGTTAATTTAAATCTTAAATAAGGTTTTTCATTCATTAATTTATTCAAAAAAATTCTTTTTTTTTGTTTTCAATATATTTTTTTTCTTGTTTATATTAATTGCTTAAGAAATTGTCTCGTTTATTGCTTTAAACTCATAAAACAGATTTACTTTAGAAAATGGATTTTTCAATAAATTATTAATAATAAAACTATTGAAAAAACATCAAAAATACATAGTTTTTACTAATTTCTATTTTTTTATTTTTTTTCGAGAATTTAAAATAAAAAATATAATAAAACTTTTACGGTAAATGTTTTTTCTGTCAAAACAAGAATTCAATATATTTACTATAGACTTTTTTCTAAGAAAAATTTCTATGGAAATTTTTAAGGAATTGTTTAATTAAAATGTTTTTCTATTAATTTTATCATTATTTTGATGTAATTAATTATAAATTAAAAAGCAGAGACTTTATTCTTTCTATTCATTCCAGGGCTATAGTAAAAAAATATTCGTTTAATTGCCAAATTAAAAAATTCTTCAAAAATCTGTAGAAGGTCATAGAAAAGTAAACGAAGCCATTTTTTCTAACTTCCTCATATTTAAAGAACAATGTTTTTCCATTAATTCACGAGAACATCTAAATTTCTGTTTTATTAGTATTTTAAAAAAATAAAGCCTTTCTGTTATTAATTAAAAAAATGAAATATGTCGGGAGAAGAACTAGTTCTTCGGAAACTCTCTTGGAAAATGTATAGTTTTTTTGCTCTAAGATGTGCTTTATAAAGATAGCATTAATCATAATTATTATAAAACAAATTCAAATAAATTACTTCAAATTTGTTAGAATGAGCAAAAGAAATTTCCCTTTCAATGTAAACATAGACTCTTATATGGACCTGAATGATTCAAGCCCTCCAGCGTTTTCTGACTTTTCTCCATATAGGTTCTCTGAAGAACAAGAAGAAGAAGAAGAAGAAGAAGAAATCAAGGATCCATTGACAAAAAAGATAAAGGCCGTTAATAATCAAAAAAGTAATTAGATGATTTTATAAAGTTCTAATCAATTTTCTACATTTAGAAAGAAAGGACAACACAACCAATGAGAAAAAGCATCCCAAGCCAAAGAAGAGGAAATTCAATTTGAATGAACAACAATTCATGAATATCATCAAGATGTTGAATCTTGGAGAAACAGAAGAATATGATGAAATCATCCTAAGGAAACAAAACCCTGACCAGTCCAATTACACTTTCTGCATGAATGGCGATGATCAAAATGATAAAAATGTCACAAAAATGCTCGGTGCCTTCATTCTGACATTCATCAAAAAAAAAGCTAAGGAGGAGACGTCAATGTCTCCATATTTCATTGATATCCTCATGAAAATCTCCAAAAAGCTCAAGGACTTTAAAGATAATGAGGAATATCAGGAATATCTCAATTGGACAGAAAAACTCTCATATAGTAAATTCAATAATTGGGTTAACAAGATCAAGAGCAAGTTCACTCCAAATAAGAGCATTTCATTTTCATTGAAGACTTTCCAACAGATTTTCGGGTTATGCTTGATAGAAAGCGAATCCTTCAAGGAAAAGCATTATCAAGTTGTTTTGAGGAGAATCGCTAAACATGTGCTCCTTTATGAATTCACAAGAAATCTCTTCATGAACTCCATCAATGAAAACAACAAGCAGAAATGGACCAATGCCATGAAATATATCTCAAGATTGCCTAAATTCCTAAGAGGTCTTAAGAAGCCACAAGAACTCACCAATTTGAAGGATAAATAAGGGATTTGTTTTGCCAAATTTAAGAAAAAATTCATAGAATTTATAAAAACAGTTTTAATTAATTTTTAATATTTTCTAGTGAAGAAATTTCTAGTCAAAAAGAAAATTTGATTTTCAAAAAAAAAAAAATAATTTCAAAACTTTATTTTTTTTTTTTTCTAAAAAATCGCGGATATTTTCAGATCGCGAAAAA
>Ga0302186_10001095_pt1 | contig 23162 bp, 18 predicted proteins | sample II_Bog_E1_2_FD_198782 | JGI IMG/M metagenome (GOLD analysis project Ga0302186, IMG submission 198782) | Peat permafrost microbial communities from Stordalen Mire near Abisko, Sweden - II_Bog_E1_1 | ecosystem: Environmental > Terrestrial > Soil > Wetlands > Peat | place: Sweden: Abisko...
TAATAAATTTTATTTTTAAATAAAAATTTTTTGTTCTTCAAAAAACCAAAAAAAATATATTACGGTAATATTTTGAAAAATGCTAATTTTTCCAAAAATAATAATTAAAATGCCATGGCATAATTTTTACTTTAATTTATTCTCTACACATAGTTAAACTAAAAAAGGGATAGTTTTTTAATCAAAAAGGTAAATATAATGAGTAGGCAAACTCCTCATAGCCGAAAAATGTGCCCCCAAAAAAAAAAATTCATCATTTAATGGGTTTTGAACCTATTCATTCCATTATTTCCGCACATCGAATTATTTTCCTTTGCCTTATTAATCGTGCTCAAATAATTGAGGACATCAGGTTCTTGGTTGTCATTTTTCGGCTCTGAGTTATTGACCCAAACTTTTTTTTTCTCGTTTTGATTTGAAACAAAGTTTCTATTTCCAAATAAGGAATAACTTCCATGAGATGGTTCCATGGAGGTTTTTTGAAGTACCTTGACGATTTCTTCATAGCTTCTGTTATTTTCATCATTGTTGCTGAGAAATGGAGTGACAGTTTGATTGATAGAGCTCATATTTGTGTTGAAAAGACTTGTGCTTTGGTTATGGTTGCTCATGGAATTGAAGAAATTGTAGCTTTTGTTTCCTGAATTCATGAGATTAGAGAAGTTCAGATCGCTTTTCATGGATTCATTCTGGAAAAAAGAATGATTGTTGATGGGAGAGATAAGACTTTTAGGAATTATATTGTTCATGGATATATTCAAGTGATTTTTCTGACGGATGATCAAAGTCTCATTGTTGAATTCAATATTTATCACATCAGCAAAGTTTTGCATGAGATAGCTAAAGAATGTGGTGTTATTATTGAGAATATGATGGAATCTAGGGTTATTCATCACGATTTTTCTCACAGATTCAATGAGTTCAGGGCCTGTGATTCCATAGGGGTTGCATTCGATGACTTTTCTTATGGCGTCATTGAAGCCTTTGAAGACAAAACTCTCAGAATCTGAAGTGTTTTTGAAGTCGAAAGAGAAATTTTCTGGCTTTTTCAACTTGGCAATAGATAATTTGCTGCCTTTCATTTCGATTATCTCGACATTGGGCAATTCGACGAGGAAATCCTTGAGTTTATTGAAACCTATCTCATGGAGATCATAATAAAAATTCACTTTTTTCTTGATTTCAGCTGGCAATTTGGCGAGACTAATCCCGTTTGTGTTTTCATTCAGAATCTCGAAGATGATTTGTTTGATTCTCTGGATTTTTTGTTTTATTTCAGGGTTTTTCTCTTCGATTTTATAATCATCTAATGGATTATCATTGAGTTTTATCCCTAAGACAAACCTTGTTGATTTGATCAAAAGAGTCTTATAATGATCTAATAACTTTCTATTGATAGCCTCTTGAGCTAAAACTGAGAGTTTACCCAAAGAAAGTTTAGCCAGATTTTCAGGACCACAACATTTTATCAATTGCGCGCAGCCATATTTGCCACCTGGAATAGCTTTGGAGCTTGATTTTGGAGGAATAATCAAAGGCTTGGTCTTGTTTTTACTGAGGAAAGTCTCCACTGAACATGACCATTTGGCTTTTTCTGCCTTTTTAGTGAAAGTCTTCTCTTCAAAGAATCCATCAAGGAATTTCAAAAACTCATCCCAAATCTCTTGATCCTTCAAATTCAAAGATTCTTGATCGATTAACAATGGAGCCACATCTTTCAATGTAAGGATTTTCATGAGGGTCCCATGTTGATTGAACACTTCATAGATTTTCAATGTAGGAATTTTAGGAATGATGATCAAATTCTCATGATCCTTAGCCTTCTTTTGAAGGAACTTCCAAATGCCTTGCCAAGTGACTGGGTTCAATTTTATAGCAAAAGCTTCTTTTATCCTACTGACGAGCATTTTCTCATTGGGAGTCAATTGATCATTGATCAGACTTTTAATAGTCCAATAAAGGGATTGAATTGATATAGTGTCCAAAAGCAAACTAATGTAGAAATGAGCCTTAGAATCTCCGAATTTACGACTGATGATTTGAATGATTTTTTTATCTTCAGCATCTTTCAAAAGTCCAGAAATATCAATAGTTTTGTATTGTGCCATGAGATTACGCTCGAAAACCTCTTTTTTCACGAGAACATCGCCTTGTTCTGCATAATTCCTCAATAAATTCTGAGTGAAAAGCGAAATTTCTATAGATTTCAATAGTTCAATGTTCTTAAATTCCTGATGATCAGAGATTGGGATTTCTCTCGCGAAATCTTCTGTGAAAGATTGGTTGATGAAATGGCTTTCATTGGTGAAACTCATCGCTAAGGAATGGTTGTCATTTGCAGTGATATTAAGACTTTGATGCAATTTTTCGAATTTGTCTGTTTTTTCCTGTTCTGCGATTTTATTATAACTTGGACTTTCATTTAATTTCTCTAAAATATTATTCATATTATTCTTTGTTTGATTGCTGCCTTCTTCAGATCCTACATTGCTTTTCTGTTTCGTTCCAGTTTTGATCGAGTCCTTATTATCTGTGAAAAATGCTACTTTTCTCGACGTGAGGCTCAATTGTTCAAGGGAAGATCTCACACTTGAAGTTTTGTCAGTCTTTTCATCAGAAGAATTAAGATGAGAAGTTGTTGTGGTCACAGCCAAAGTTTCTCGAATATGACTGATTCTTTTGCCTTTATTATGAAGTTTTTTGTCACATTTTGGACATAAATTCTGGCCACATTCTTCGCAATGAAAGCTCGCATGATGCCTTTCACATTCTGCGCATAATTCAGATTTTGAGCCTTGGGCCTTTGATTGTAGCAGGCAATCGGAGTCATGGAGTAATTCGGAAGAATTGGAAATAATCGGCTGGGTTTGTTGCATAAAAAAATGCTATTTTTTCGGTTTTTTTAAGGGTTATTATTTTTGAGATTTAAGGAATTATAATGAAAATGAAAATATTGGATTTTATAAGAGAGAGGAGCGATACAACTGTATTAAATTTAATTAAGAATTTTATTTTATTTTTGAAAGGTGTTTATTTATTTTCAAAGACGAATTATTAAATGTTTTTTCTGTTTTTTCATGAATTTTTTCTTTGCTTTAGGTTTTTTATAAATTTTCCCTAAATTTTAATAATCCCGCTTCAAAGAATTTGCTTTTAGCTGCCAACCGCCCTACATCTTTATTATTTTTTAATAAGATTCAGCTGGATTTATAAAAAAAACGTCAAAAAAGCTTTTTCGAATGTTATTATATATTACACATTTTCATCATCATTATCTATATTAACAATCATTTATGTCTTTTATGAGATTTTCAAAATTTAATCAACCCCCTGAATCTTCCAAAAGACCGCAAATTCCCAGCATCGAATTTATCATATTAATGGTATTTGTTAATGAATTCGTCTGTAGTGAATTGCTCTTTGATGCTATGACACTAAATTTTATAACAAAATATTAGAACTTTTTAAAAAAAAAACTATGACCTCGTAAATTTCATTTGTGAAAATGAATGAGATTTCAAGAAAAAATTCGACTTGAAAACTTTGGAGGAAAAGGAAGATTTGGTCAAGGCAGTTTTGGCCAAATTAAAGAGTTGTGCTCTCATATGAAATATCCTTTTTTTATTTATCAAATTATTTTCCAGAATTAAATATATTTCAAAGCAAAAAAATTGTTTTCTTTTAAAGATGAAGAAGATGTTTTAAATTATTGGCTTTTTAAAAAAAAAAAAAAAAAAATAGACTTTTATAAAAAAATTTCGAAAGCAGATCTACGAATATAAACTCTCAAATTATGAAAATTTAAAAAAAATATCACACACTTTTAAAATCCAGACTTTTAAGAATTATTTAACAATAGCAAATTCAAAATTTCGTTCGCAAAATGGATATTTCTCCAAACTCAGAAGCCAATCAACCAGCTGTCAAATATACCTCTTATGAGGATCTTGCAGATGATATCGCAATATTAGATGAGACTTTTTTTTCTGAATTGGTAAAAGTCAAGGATTCAACAGATTGGAAGCTCTCATTTGATTATTTAGACATTTTAAGGAAATTTAACAAGTATCACAGTGAGGAATTTGGCTTGATTTTCCCTAAAATCCTGAGTTTCTTAATTAGCAATGTCATGAATTTAAGAAGCAATTTGATAAAAAACGCGTTGATTCTTGTTAAAGAGGTTTTTAATTATAACGTGAAGTTTTTGAGCTTCATTTGCTTCACACAACCGGAACTATTAACTGATTTGATCCCATTGCTTTATGAAAAAGCAAATAATGATAAGGCTTTTTTGAAAAATGAAGCAAAAGAAGCCATCAAAGCTTTTGAAAAGCATTCCCCTCTCAATGAAAGCATTTTGAAGGTTTTATTAGCGTTATCGCAAGAAAAAAGCATGGGGATAGCTGAAAAAGCTGCGGAATCTTTGAATGCGATCATTTCTTTTCGAGGAGAAGAAATTGTTGGGAAAAAGGTTGGGAAGGATCTTTATGGATTGATAGTGAAAATTTTAGCGAAATTATTGGATTCAAGCAGAATGTCAATAAAAAAACAAGGAGATGAAATCCTAGGTTTAATGATAAAAATGGAAGATTTTGAAAACAACTTGGATGAGTTTTTGGAGAAGAAGGAAAAAGATGTAGTTATTTTGGCCTTAGAAGCAAAGAAAAAGATGGGAGCAGGGAAGTCGAAGGAATCATTGAAAGATTTTCTCAGTAAGAAGAAACAAGGGTAGAAATTTTATTAATGAACAATGAATTGTTCTTTTAGTTTTAAAAAGTTTGTTTTTTCTGAAAATATTTTAAAATCTGGTTCTTGAAAAAAAAAAAATTAATTATGCTTAAAAACTCAAATTTAATTTCAAAATTTTTTGGTTTACATAATTAAAAAAACTAATTTAAATAAGAAATTTAAAAAATTTCGAGATGGTTTTTTTATTTTTCTATATTTTGAAATTTTTATAAAATTAAAAGAAAAATTTTCATTTTTTAATTAATTGTTAATTACGCAAAATAATTATGAAAGATTTTTAAATTGTAGATGACCATTTCTTTTGTTTATTTGTAAGGGGTTCTGAACAAAATTCTCTATAACAAATATGAATATTTCATTCATTTTTCAAATTTTATAAATAAAAATAAAATTATTACACTTTTACATGAAATTGGATAAAATTAAAGTTCTGACAATTTTTTCAAACTCTTCATTTCATTGAACATATTCTTGCATTCCCCCAAAATTTCATCCACCTTTTGGAAATATCTCCTCAAATCTTTGATTTTCCTTCTAATTTCTGTGCATTCATCCATCCAAAATGCAAAATTTTTGAAATCCTTTTGAAAAACTTCTCTCAAAAACCTATTATTAAGATTTTTGCACGCTCTAAAATTGATTTCATCCTCTTCAATTTGAAAATGAAAAACGCTTTTTTCCAAAAGAAACTTCCTGGCTTCCATTTCCATCAAAATTACTTTAAAATTCTCGAAGAAATATTCTTTTCCATATTCTCTAAAGTTATTATCCCCCTTTTTATACAAAATCGTCTCAAGAAATGGTTTTTCTTTAGATATTTCACGATGATATCTCCAATAATTCATAGGAAACATAGCAGGATTTTCGCTTGGTTTCTCTTTAAGGGCATTTATTTTGTTTTTCTTTAAAGTGGCAATGTCTAGCATTTCTTGTTCGATTTCAGGGTATTCTTGTAAGAGGTTCGAAAAATTGTCACTATCTAACCGCCATAAAACCACATTCCTTCTCGTGAATTTGGTCATTTGTCGTTTTAGGTTAAAAAACACCTCAATTTCACCAAAATACGACCCTTCAGTCAAAGAAAGTGTTATTTCTTCGCATTCTGGATTAAAATAATCAGAACTAACTCGGCCTTCTAATATGAAATAAATGAACAAAGGGTTTTCTCCTTGGGTATAAATCTCCTCTCCAGTGCTATAACTGATAGTTTTCACGAGAAGAAGTAGTTTTGTCAAAAACATCGGAGGCTTTTCCTCGAAAAATGGGAACTTTTTAACTTCACTTTTGAAGAGATATAGACAAATTTCAGAAAGTGTTGTTTCGCAAATGTTTTGAAAAAAACCTTGACTAACGAATTTTTCAAAAACACTTGCTTTTGAATCAAGTTTTCCTGCATCCACGAGATTATTCAGCAATCTTTCATGAAAATGTCTTGGAAAATGAGAGAATTTCGCAAAGAAATCTATCAAATTAGCTCGATCATCATAATCTTTATGCTCATTCCTTATTTTCCCATATAATTCAAGAAGAGCGCCCATCAATTTCCCATAGAAAAGAATTCCGAAAAACATAATAAAAATTGTCAGAATTTTTTCATTTTTTGTCGTGGGGGTGATAGTGCCATATCCAATGGTTATCATTACTGTCAAAACGAAATAAAGAGCTGCTAAATATTTATCGGTGATACCAGAATCAGCTAATCCAGCTACAATCACCCAAGTGTTACCCACATCCTGGCCTTTTTCAAATTGAATCACATAATACCATAAACAACTGAAAAGATGAATCAGAAAGGAAAACCAATACATCGTATTAAATAAGGAAAAACCCGTATTTTTATCAAGATTTGATAACATTTTACTTAGTTTTTTATGAAGTCGTCCATAAATTGGCAGATCCTTAAAATTGAATAATTTTTTCAAAGTTATCAATCGCAAAAGCTTGGGCAATCTGAAAAGCTTAAAGACTTTATTCACCACGGATAAAACTGGATGAGCTGTGAGGAAATAGAAAGGAAAGCAAGAAATAATATCAATCCAGAACCAAAATTGTATATAATTCCTAAAAATCTCGGCTTTGTTATAAACCAAGACCCCTTCTTTATCCTCATAGGCACTTAAAGAGTTGACCACTACATCTGCCATAAATATGCAATCAATAACAATATCTAGATTTATCAAATCTGACAATACATTCGCACTGAGATCTGGTTCAAAAGCCATGCGAAATGGCAGGACCCATGAAGTATAAAACAAAGAAATTGCTATAAGTGAGGTCCAGAGCTTTTTAAAGGAACTGTATGGAGTTATCACTAAGAAAGGAAGTTCAAAGGGATCTTTTTCAGAAATTTCTTCGAGAGAATGAATATTAACTAGTTTTGATAAAAAAACAGATTGTTGGGTCGAAAATGTTCGAAATCTGGATTCTAAAAGCTCGGTGTTTGAGTCGAAAGTGTTTAAATTATTTTCTTGTTCCCATTGGAAAGATTTTCCCTGTGATATTTGCTTTTTGTTCATTTTTCAAAGATGGATTTATCGTGTCTAGATTTTCTTTTAAGGAAAAAATATTATTAAATTTGGGAAAAATTGAAGTCAGATTTTTTATAAAAAGGTAACATTAAATAATAATAAATTATTTAAAGCTTCAAATTTTATTCAATTATTCATGACTCATTAGGTAACTTTTCGTATTCAGAGATGCCTTGAGCTAAAACTTTCTCTATTATTTTCATGATGATGAAAATTTTCTGAAGAATTTTATTTTATTGAAAAAAAAAAAAATAAGTCTTCAATAGATTTCAAAAATTAATGAAAAACAATTTTCTGGATTAATGTCATAATTATTTTTAAAGGAAAACTTTATTATTAATTTTTAAAGGAATTTTGGTTTTATTTTGATGTTCTTGCTTAGAACACTTGACTAAAGAGAAAGTCAGAACTGTTTTTGCATATAATTTGTTAATAAAGACAATAATTTTTCATAATTTTATTTATATCTTGAAACAAAAACCTTTTTTCATAAATTTATACAGCAAAAACAGAAAAATTAATAATTTAATAATGGCAACATTTGATATCTATGATGAATTTCTAAACTATGGCGACAGAGTGCCTATTTTTCTTTTATTTTAAACCAATTCTTCCTTTAGTTATTAGAAAAACCATATTTATTATTAGACACAAAAGATGGAAATTCATTTCAAAATGAGACGAAAACGAGCTTAAAGAAAATTCATGATCTTTGTTTAATTTAGTTTTTTATCTTCTCTGATTTTTTTTTTTAAAAGTGGGGGATTTCCATAACTCATTGATCGAGAAACATACATTTAACAAAATCATAATTGACAAAATGGATCAAGATCAAATATGGGCGCAAATTAACCGAACATCTGATATCATTCAAAAAGAATTCAAAAAGGGATTAAAAGTGCTTAGAGCCAAGGAAAAGTCCAAGCCGAGCGAAAACGTTGAGCGTGAGGTAAAAATAGATGAGGAAACTTCAGAAAAACATGAAGAAAATGAGCCTGTTCAGCCAGATAATCTTGAGGAATCAATGAAAGAGGACCATTCTTCAGCTGATTCACCGGAGAAAAGATCTGATGAGGCCAAAATCGACTACGAGGACCTTGAAAATTACCTTGATGAGGCTGAAAACAAGGATGTATAAAATTGATAAATTTATTGTTTAACGCTATTTATATATATCTTCCTAATAAAGTTTAAAGAAATTCAAGATGAGCTTTACGGAGAAGGAGCCTCTGAAGGAAAGGATGATGAAGAAGAAGAGGAGGAGATAGATGAAGAAGGAGAAGATCAAGATATAAAATATGATGATTTCTACAAAGGCAAAGAAGGAATGGAAGAAGAAGCCAATGAGGACGATGAGGAGTTGGAAAATGGGGTATTTGAGGAAATTCGTGATGCTGAACTTCAAGGAGATAAGAAAAAGAAGAATAAGCTTGATGAGGAAATTGATCGATTAGAAGAAAAGATCCTAAATCCAAAACCTTGGCAATTAAAAGGAGAAATTAGATCCTCTCAAAGACCCAAAAACTCCTTATTAGAGGAAAAATTAGATTTCAAATCTGGAGCTCAGATCCTTGAAAACACAATCTCAAGGGAATTTTCTGAAAATCTCGAAAAAGTGATAAAGCAAAGAGTCCTGGATGAAGCATGGGATGATGTTGCTGAATATGCGTTTTCGAAGCCTTTGCAAGAGAATTTCGGAACAAAAGAAGCGCTTAATTTCCAAAAAAGTCAAAAAGGCTTAGCTGAAATTTATGAGGACAAATTCAAAAAGAACATTCTTAATTTGCCTGTTGAAACTGAAGGCGATAAAGCAAAGATAGAAATTCAGGATTTGTTTAAAAGTATATGCTATCATCTTGACAATCTTTCGAATTTAAGTTTTGTGCCCAAACCAGAGGCTTTAGCTCCTGCTAAAATTTCCATGAATAATGTCCCTTCCATTAAAAGAGAAGAAAAAATTCCGGTTTTTGTTAGTGATGGAATGCAAAAAAGCGCAAATGAGCTATTTGATAATAGGAAAAAAGGAGTATTTGAGGAGAAAGTGGAAATGGCTAAAGATGATAAGAGGAGGATGCATAGGAAAGTGAAGAGAAATATCAGAAATCGAATGAAAGAAAAAAAAAAGAAGGAAAATCTGAAAGAATTAAGTGTCAAAGGACAAACGAAATTTGAATATAATCAATTGAAGAAAAGTCAAGCAAAAATTAAGAAGGAAACAGAACAAAAGAACATACAATCTGTGAAATATACAAAATCGTCACAATTTTTCCAAAATTTGCAGGTTATATTTAAAAAATTTGAAAGAAGATTTTTAAAAGTTTTATCTAGGCTTCTAATGATAAGAATTCAAAAGGGGAGAAGGAAGGAGGTAAAAAGAAAAAAGAAATAGATCATAGAAAAAATTTTAAATTATGAGAAAGAAAAAATTTTTAAAAAAGTAAATTCTTTAACATATGATGTTGAAAATTTGTTTTTTAAATTTTTTAAATATTTTTAAATGATATTTCTTGATTAAAAATTAATTTAAAAATTTAATTTACATTTAAAAGCACCGGGATTTAAATTTTTTGTCTTTTTTAATTAAAATAAATTAATTAAAATATTTTTTTTCCATTACGGCAATTTTGAATTCACAATATTTATTTTAGGAAATTATTAATAATTTGGTAAGTGGCATCATCATCGGTGATCTTCTCATAAGGCATTAACGACAGCATCATCGCCAGATCCTTTTTAAACCTTTTCATGAATTTCCAAATGATGATTCCTGCCCCCACAACAATTAAAGTGAAGAAAATCTCAGTCACAATTAATAATATCTGCATCGTTTGCATTTTGCCTTCAATAACATTGTCATAATAACCACCGATGTATTGATAAAAGAGATATAAGGCCTGATTCAGGTAATAATCCCCAAGAAACAAGGTAATATGATCAGGAGCTTCAATATATTCTAATATTTCTGTTATTTGAACCGTTGTTTCATTAGTAACGTTTCTCAATCTGCCCAGATCTATTAATTTCTCAATATAATAATTTATACTGATAAGCAGTCCGTTTTGCAAGGAACCATCCCAAATTGATTCGCAATAAATCGCTTCATCTTGTTCGATTTTATCTAATTTGTATAATAATTGACAGATATTATCATGGATGAGATCATGAAAATTTGGGTCTGTGATGTAATCTTCAGCCTCAAAAATGCGATTGGGCATTTGATTGGCGGCCACATCTGTGATGATGGGCATTCTTTTATTGATAGCAGATAGGAAGAAATCGATCCTGGAAGTCGGGTCTTGATAATTGTTTATAATAGCTTCATAACTGGTATTATTTGTGATGATTTTCTCACGAAGACAATTATTGTTTGAAGTGAGGATACTAGAAGAATAGACATATACTGAGGCAAAGGAAATATTCAAGGAAATGAACCCTTGAATGTCTTCATTGACTAGAAGCCAATAATAATAATTGAAGAAATAAAAGCAAAATGATAAAGCGATCGCAATGGTTATGAGCATCCAATTCTTGGTTTGGGAAAAGGATCTTATATTGAGGTTTGATTTGAAATGCTTTGTTTTTTTGCTGACCTCTTTGACTTTTATTTTTTTCTCAGTTTTTTCAAGAGTTTTCTCTTCGTTTTGATGCAAGGCACATTTATAAGCATAGCTGGAATAGAGAAAATCCTCATTTTTTTCCTGAATTTCATCAAAAATCTCATCTAAAAAACTCAATTCCTTTAGTGCATCATCGCCATTTATCCTGAGAAAAATGGCTATTAATCGAATTGTATATTTCTTCAGAGCCACTAATTGTAATATCTCAAAGAATTTCACTGTTATCATAATAGCAAGGAATAATATCAATATACTCATCAAATATTGGCTGCAATTGTTATTATAATAATCAAAACTGCTCTGTATTTCATTGAAAATTGCGGCACTGGGAAGCAAAAAATAAGGGAAATTCCGTTGCAAAAATATCAAGAAATTGTAATTTATCTCAAAGATGTCATCCAGATTTTCGATATATTGGATATACGTCAAATAGAAATCTAAAAGCTCGAAATAGGTGACATCTAGTAAAGTCTTGGGATTAGCATCCACGTCTATAACATATGTTTGATAATTGCGATAAATCAATTGATAACTCAAAATCGGAGGAGAATTTCTTTCATTATTGACCACCGTTTGTGCTATTTCGAAACCTCTCAATAAAATCCTCGTATAAAATACACTCTCGTTTATGTCTTGTGTTAAATTCAAATAGAGATTTTCTCTTTCGATCATAATCGCCGTCGCAAAGGAAAACGCACTATATTGTTGGCAAAAGTTTATCATTCCTAGCTTTGAAGGATTATATTCTAACAGGAAATAGTTTGATTGTGTGGTTGATAGGATCAAAACATAAATGAACGCGAACATTATATCAAGAAATAACAAGGAAAAGAAGAAATAGAAAGAAGTTGGTATATGTGATTTGATCTTTTCTATGCTAGTGAAAACACGGTAGTTTTTTGATCTGACCTTCATCACTGAAGAATGCTTGGAAAAGATTTCCTGGTTCATCAATTCGATTCGTTGCATTGAATTACTGTGTGGTGGGGGCAGAACAGGCTCCTTTTCTTTATTTGTGAACATGGAAATTATTTGTTGGTGTTCTAGATAAAAGAATATTTAATGTAAAATTGAAAAAAAAAGAAAAAAATGCACAAAATTAAGGGCAAAATTTCGAAAAAAAACTGTTCAAATTTTGGCAAAAATTAAATCTTGAAAAAAACACGCTTTTCAAAAAGTTAAAGAGGGTAAATTGTACAAAATTTTGGTAAAAATCTCTAAAAAAAAACCGAAATTTATAAAAAGATGAAAAATTTCTTCTTTTACTTGTTTCTTTGATGGATTTGGCTTTATTTGGTGAAAGCAGATCCATGGTGGTTTTCTTTTCCATCTTTTCTTTTTCTTCTGCCCTTTTCTTCTTTTCATTTTCCATTGAATTCGATATTAAAAATGTTTGTTCGGCAAGGAAAAATTTTGGATATTCTCTTTTCTTATTAGCACTAGATTCAGTAATAAGAGCATTTCCATCATTTATATTGTCATCTTGTTCGAGGTTCATGACATAATTCTCATAACAGAAGGATTCCTTGTTTTTTTTATCTGATTTGAAGATTGTATTGACTAAAACAGAGAAAATGGTGATTTTTTCGGTTTTTTCATAGAAATGTTCTTGAATTGTGAAATCGAATACGATTTTGAATTGTCTACAGACCCCCACACCGAGCATTCGTTTGGAAATTTTATTGGAGGCTGCCATTTCACTGAGGAAAATCGGAATTTTTAATATTGTTTTGACATTTCTCAATATTTTGCAACTCCTGACATTATCAATATATCCCTGAATATCAGGTATCAATTCCGAAATCTTCAGGTTATATAACCCCGCCACTGCGAAATGGGGTACTTTTTTATCCAGATATCTTAGAAAATTTTGAGTTAACCCTAAAATTTCGCCTTTTCCTCCAAATATCATCAACATTTTATTCTCTTCATCAGGCAAAATCGCACTCATTATCACGAAATCGTTATCATTAAGTGTGTTTCTCACACCGAAAAACAAAGTTACAGGCATTATATAACCACCTTTATTATTATAGGCGAAAGTCTTTAAACTCTTCTGAGAAAATGAACTCATTGTATTCATAGCATTATTGAGGTAATTTTCTACAAATCCCGCATGTTTTTCACTTAGAGTCTTAGGCATCAAATAGGCTATGGTCTCAATGTTTTGGATTTCCAGCTTAGAAAAACCGAAGAAAGTCGCGAGTTTCTCTGTTTTGCTGTTTTCTTGGAGTTTTCCATCGTAATTCAGGAAACTCGCCTCACAAATCACGATTTCCTTGTTCAAAAAGGACAATTTATTCATCATTTTCTCATAATTTAACCGTTCTTTTATTAGTTCAACATCAAAATCGGTCTCATATTTCAAACCTTTGTTGAGATCGTTATAAAAAAGACAATAAAGCATGGATCTCAATTTGATTGTCAGGATGTTTTTCGGCATTTTTCTATTATAATCTTGTAGTCTTTTCTCGAAATGATGGATGTTATGCATGACATCCTTAATGGCAATAAATAAAGCATCTAGACTTTTGAATCCTGTGAGATAATTCGACCAGAAGTTCTTCTTTTTCATTAATATTTCCAAAGCCAAATTTCGGAATTTCCCTTGATCTTTAACGAATTTAAATTAATCAGTCAAACCTATGAAATCCTCATTGACGATACTATCACGAGATTGTTCTTCCTGACTTATGGAATGGATTTTCTCTTCTAATAAAATCAACTGAAGTCTTGAGGTCATGGTCTTGCTTTTCAATCGAAATTTCGATTTTTGAAGCTCAAATGACACTGTCAATGAGCTGGTCTTAGAAATCATGAGAAAATCCAGATATTTGAACACGATTTGCTCTTTTCGTTCCAAATTAAGTCTTTTATTAGAAATGAAATCGAGAAATCTCAGCTTAATGAATTGCAGCCCATTGTGTGAAAATCGTCTTTTATCAAAGAAATCAGAGGTTTGTAGTAATTTGCATTGAGGATCCTGGCAAACTTTTCTGAAATGATTCCGGAAAAAACCTTTATTCAGGTATAAATTTCCATTAGTGAGTGAAAATGATTCAAAAATCGTAGCCAAAATCCCATCAAAACATGTTGAATCATCGGCTTTAAGCATGAAAGTTTCAGAAAACATGAAATCCTGTAGTTTTGAGCCAAATTTTGCTGCGAATAACAAGGAAATTGATAGTAAATAGAAAAAGGTCTCTTCATTTAATATCTCAGAATAATGCCATAGAGTCAAATAGAAAAGACTCACTGAGAAAAAACTCAAATATAAGACATATGGGTTTTTGACCATTTTATTCTTGAAATAATCAATATATGAGAAAATGGCAAAGAAATAGCCAGAAATGAAGATAATTAGATCATTATCAGGCATTATGCTGCTTATTATCATTATGAAAACTCTAAGAAAACAACAAATTATTGAGAAAAATGTGAGCTCGAAATCCATGCGTTTGTAGAGGAATTCATAGTTCCTATTGCAGAAGATCAAGAAAAAGCCAGAGAAAATTGATAGGATTATCGAAAAAATCGCGAAAATTATGAGTAAAACATTAGAAATGCTATAGTTTTGGTAAATGTTTAAATTATTCGTATGAAAGCTCCATAATTGTTTCGATTCGAAAAGGCTCATCATGACTTGTAATGAAGACAATTGAAAGCAAATAATGAAGAAATTCCAATAATTATTCAATAGAAAATCGATCATCTTGGTAAATCTCGCTATTTTATTGATCAGTTTAGAAGATCTTTTCTTTAAAATCGTCATCACTATCATATAAACGAAGGGAAAGACTTCTATGATCATTGTCACACTAAAGGTGAATAAATACAGATTATCATCCTGAAAAACTGCCAATAAATTCGAATAATCACTATATATAACAGCCCCAGTGATGAGTTCCAAAAGGGGGGTTTCAAATGATTTTGAGGAAAGTTTCAAGAAAATGCTGAATGTTTGAAAAAAATAGAGAAAAGAAAAGAAATGGGAAAGGAAAAGTGAACAAATAATCGAACTTTGATTATAACGAATGGATAGGAAACCAAGGATCAAATCGTCAAGAAAGGGGGTTTTCATTGTAAAGAGAAAAACCGAATAATAATTTATCGAAAAAGAAATTTAAATTTTAAATAATTTTATTGAAAGTTGAATTTATTAAAGGATTTCAGCAAAACAAAGGTGTTTTGGGCTTAAAGATTTAAATATTAAAAAAATCGAGAGATTAGTTTTATTTGTGATTTTTCTTATTAATTAAATTGCCCTAATAATATCAAACATTCTTTTCTCTTTAAAATTTGATTTTATAAATTAGTTTTTTTTTATAATGTTAACTTAATTTTGGGAGGGGTAAGAGTAGACTGGGCTGAATTTCAAAAATTATTTTCCAATAATCGGAATATCAGTATAGCGATGAAAATATAAGAAACTAAAGGCATAAAAAAAAAAGCATCACATATCAAATCAAATTAAATTTGCATAAAATTCATATATTCTTACAAAAACCTAAAAATAGCTTTTTCAACACAAATTTCCTAATAATACTTCTCAATACTATTTATTATTCGGCAAAAAACCATGTTTATGCTCCTACCCATTCTCCTTTTTCTCCCCTGTGTTTTCTCTGGTCGAATCCTCCCCTACTCTGCAAATTTCATCACAATCTCCACGACCAATGCCAACGATGTCGCTGAATATAATTTCACCATGTTAACTGATAATCCGATCCCACCCTCAGGCACTTTAGACATTGAATTTCCCACAGGCCAATTCATGACGGGTTTGGGTTTACCCAATGCCGTTTTGGTTTATGCTCCATATCCAAATCTAATCACAGCAACCATTAATGATAGAACTGTTACATGTAATATAGGAGCTCAGGCAGCAGGGACTCCTTTCACAGTCACGGTGGAAGATGTCATAAATCCATTGAAAGTTGGTGGGACTGGCAATTTTCAGTTAACATCGAAAATCAATAGCTATGTGATTGATGAAAGCTATGTATTTGGAGTCGTGGGGATTTCAAGCTCTGCAGATGAATTCATTTCAGCGACTATTGCGATTGAATCTGGCCAAAGTGCATATGCTGGGCAAATTACCAATTATATAGTTTCTTTCGAGACGAGTGATAATATACAGGCGAATGTGATAATAAGGGTGATTTTCCCTGTTATCTACAATCTAAATTATGTGATATATGATCAATGTGCAGCAATCTCCAATAATGGATATCAATTATCAGGATCATTGACTTGTCAGGTGAATCAGAATTTCCAAAATATGCTTGATGTGCTCGGCAATGCAGCGATTATCCCAAAAGGACAATTAGTTCAAATAAGAATAAGTGAAATCTATAATCCCTCTGTAGCAATGACCACAGATCTCTTCACATTTAGATTATTAGATAAAGGGTCTAATAATACTCTCCAAATTGCGGATTCGGTGCCTGGATTGGTGATTCAAGCTGGTGTCATGGCTGGAGTTTCATTAACTGGATATTACCCAGATTATCTCCCCTTTGTTAGTTATACAAGAAGTTATCAATTGGCCTTTAAACCGACGAATCCTTTTAATGCTATAAGAATTTCAACTAGTTTCAGTCTTATTACCTCATGCAATGTTGATAAAGGGTTATTAGATCTGACTTTGACTTCAAATGTCAATTGTGTCCCACAATCTAACATTATGCTCATAACGAACTTCCAACAATATGTTTATAGCGACTTTTCTGATGATTATATTGAGGTCATGTTTCAAGCAGTGTTGCCATCAACAGTGTTTACGACTAACCCAATACAAACCTATACTTATTTGGATCTAGCCTATTTGACTATGGTAGATGCAGATATTGCCAGTGTTTCCACAACTGTTACTTTGTTAGCGGCACCAACAATCGCTGCCAGCGCAACTATTGCCTTGTCTCCAGTGACCACCAATCCAAATGCTGCAGTAGTTTTTGTAGTGACTTTTCAAACTGGAATCAGCAACCTCGCACCCAATATGGTCAATATTGAAATACCTTCTAATTACATAGGCACTCCGATCTGCCAATGTAACAAATAAATATTATTGGTTTTTTTGCAATTTGTTCATTTAAAAAAAAAAAAATAGATAAAAATAAAGGAGTTGCAACTTATTCATATATAATTTGTTCATTGACTAATAGTCTTTTGACAGCAGATTTGACGAATTTCGCTATAACAGGAACTGCGTGCGCTGGAACAGGATGTCCTTTGATGACTGTCAGTGGATTGCAGAACCCTGCTTATCAAGGAAGTTATACTCTTCAATGTCTAATTTTTGGAACCGGATCCTCCACTGTCACTTCAATTTTCAGCAATACCTTTACAATCACACAAAATTATTTCGTCACCACTCAGAATATTTTTCCTTTGTTTAGATTATGTAATAATCCGACTCTTTTGGTTGTCAATATCATTGTATTAATGTTTTTAAAAATTATCTTTAAATTTCAATATTTAGCTTGAAGATGATATGCCAGTTGGTATCAAGAATATGAATGATCCTTATGGTTCATATTCTTATATTGATATCCAATTCCAATTAAAGACTTCAGGAGGGTCTCTTCTTTTCGCTCCGGATTTAGGGCTCAATGCATATGGAATCCAAAACGGTAATGATATTGGTTGTGAATATATTCTAGGGCTAACACCATATACTGGAATTTCATTACAATGCACATTAATTCAGGGTCCAGCAGTCCCCACATCCACAGATTTCGCCATTGTAAGAATCACAAATTATGCAAGTGTTTTTGCTGGGATCTCAGGCAATGAAATCATTATAAATATACCAATTGTGAATCCACAATGTAAATCTTATATATTAATTTCTTTTATTTTTATCAGAAAAAATAATAAATATAAAATGTGTTTTATTTTAGTTTCAGGAGCATCAGCTGGAATAAACATAGCATTATATCGAGTTGATAACAAAATCGTTAACTTGATAAAAACCCGGTCTTCTTTATATTCCTTGCCTCCTACAAGTTCATTGAACGCTGCTGGAAGTTTTTCTTTCAAAACTTTTCAAGCGATTTGAATAATTTTTTTTAGGTGTTATGTCAGTTGTTGCAAATCTTGCTAGTGTGGTTATTCAAGCAAACACCTCTTTGACCTATGGCTTCACTCGAATATATGCTACTCTTGCTGTTGGTTCAAATAATTCCATAGTGTTATTTTATCCAACAGGTTAATTTCTATATTTATATCATTTATGATAATTATCGTATGAAAGGATTCATATTTGACTTGACTTCAATGGTGATTAGTTTAGACGGAATTGCCATCACCCAATCTCAAATTCATCTAAAGCCGATATTCAATATGTTGGTGATCAATTTAGTCAGCACTTTGACAGGTCCTCTTATTGCTCACAGTTTGATTTTGAACTATATCCAAAATCCTGTGAGTGTGATTACAGGCCTGTTCACGCTTTATACAATAAACAGCAATGATTATTATGAATCTTCGAGCTTTGCTCTTCCTAGTTTACAGGCTGGCAGTTTCCTAAGCATCAATTTTTTGATAGATCAATTGCAAATTCAATTTCCTTACACTAATTATACTGTTGTCTTCACAACAAGCAAATATATTCCTGTCAATTCAAAAATTCTCGTCACTTTTCCCCCTACAACATATGATTTCACTTTGGCTTATTGCACTGGCTTGAGTTCCACATTACAAGGTTAAATTTTTTTTTTTTCCTATTAAACATTTCTTTATAAAATTATTTTCCTAGGTATATCCACTTCAGCACCCCTCACCTGCACTATTGCCAATCCTTTAGTTACTATCTCAAATTTCGAGGCCCTGGCTGCTTCCACCCTTGTCTCATTCACTATTTATAGTGTTGTTAATCCTGCGACAGCCGGCTCTCAATCCATCACAGTTACAATAAAAGACGTTTTTGCCAACACAATAGAAACCAATACCTTCAATCCTTCATATAGTTCTCCAACTTTTTCCGCATATTCTTTTTCAGCTAATGTCATCCCATTTCCAGACAACGCCAACGTTTATGCCAAATATAGTTTCACTTTCACTCCTAGTTTCGTCATTCCTGCAAATGCACAAATCAACATTGCTTTCCCAAACACATATGGACTTCTATATGACGATGGTGGTCTCAACAACATACAATGTATCAGTTCTGGAGGATTGCTCTATTTGCAAGGTTGCACCAATATTTTAGTGAATGATGTCACCCCAACTGTTCAAATTCAAACCTTACAAGAATCGACGCCTGGAATTCAAATTACTATTGATTATTATGGGCTTGTTATGTACACTACAGAAATTGCGTCAAATAGTGGATTCCAAATTCAGATCTATTATTCAACTTTATTGATTGCGTCAAGTTCCATACAAAGTTGCTCAATCACCAACTCTATAAGTAAAAACATTTTAACTTTTTTGATAAAAGTTAAATTTTAGATGCACTTCCGTTTGTGAACCTCGAGTATTACCCGAAAAACGAAGGGGAAAGAGCACATTATGTTTTTACCTTTCAACTCAATGAGAATTATATTTACAGGTTAGTTAATTGTAAAGATTTTAAATGGTTTTAATATTTCCGCAGCGGACAACAAATTTTGATTCGATTTCCAATGGAGTATGACTCTCTTTTATCATTAGATAATCTGGTGATAACATCCACATTTCTCCAAGGAGCTCTCCATTATCAATTAACCAGACGAGATCTTTTGATCTATGGGTTCTATGATATATATGTCGTACAACAAACTATTGACATTGACATCTGGGGAGTGATAAATCCAAATAGAATCAATAATGATCAAACAGATTATTTTGGCTTAGGGTTAGTCAATAACAACACCAATGGAAATGATAATTATTCTCTAATTGAGGCCACTTTTAATATTCCAGGCATAATTCCTCTTTTAGCTCCAGGTCTTCATTTCTTTAAATAAATTTAAAATTAAAATTTATTTTAAAAGGTTTAATTCAATTGGTAAGTCTTTCATCTACCATTATAAACGCGCGATATAGCGCAGATTTCAGTTTTTCATTCGTGACCAGGCAAAATATTCTCGATTATGAGCTAGGGGGGGTTATATATATTGATTTCCCCCCTGATTTCATCATCGATACTTATCTAGGCCAATGCACAGTAGATCAATCATTTTCCTTCTTCTCCAATTGCATTCTTAGCAACAACCGTTTCTTCTTCAACACGACCAATAATCTCTGGAATCCTTTGACCCAAGGCCAATTGAATTTCACCATAGACGCAATTTATACCCCTGACAACAGTGGGAATACCCTGAATTTTGTGATAGCTAATTATAATAATATCACACAAAATATTCTCGGTCGAACCTATAGCACTTTGAACACGGCTTATTTGACATATTCATATGATGGATTGCAAATTCATGTGAATGAAGACCAACCAATTTATCTTGAGGTGGGGTCTTATTCAGATTGGTTCAATATCCAGATGGACAATTCTGCGACACAATCCTTAACTCTATCACCAAATCTAATTGATAGTACTATTATTGTTGACCCTTTTCCTTTAATCATCGAATTGGGACAAACTGTGGTTTCTTTTAGATTAGCAGCCCCAAGAACGATTTTATTAAATACGTTTTATATCACTTGGTCTAAAACTGGTGATTCTTATCCAGTGACTTATGCTCCTTTAAGGAAAACACCGATAATTATGGTTTCAGGCACAACGCTACAAATTGTAAATTGTTACGGTTAAATTAAGTTAAAAATATATTTTTGATAGATTTATGTGGAATATCTGTATTATATTCCAGTCAATGGAACAACATATCCTTTGTTGCTTTATACCAATAATCCTCCTTATCAACAATTGATTGTGAACGTCACTTTTAGCGCGAATATGTCAAGTGGACGATTTTTAAACGGAACCTTAGAAAACGACTCAATGGCTTTCCTCAGCGAAACTCAATTTTTCTTTGCTCAGGCTCAAGAATCAGTAATTTTTGTTTTTTTAAAAGAAATCTTATTATTTTCTTATAAATCAAGATCAATTACACCATAGATGTTTCAATTCTTTTCAATGATTCCATCCTCCCAGTCTATTATAGTATTTCTGGTTATGATCAAGCCTCCTATATGCTAAATGTAACTCAAGTGAATGTTCCTATTACAGCCCAAGAGACACTTACGCCCAATATCACAAGTTCTCAGGTTGTTGCTGTTAATAGAAGTCAAGCACAATTTTTGATAACCTCAGATTCCTTGGGTTTTTTGTATTATGTTTATGCAGATATGCATATGCCTGATCCAATTTTCACTGATGTCATGAACGAAAATCCAAATACCACATTGAATTATTCGAATAATATTTATGGGGTCACATATATTAAGACGATACCATCAGAAAACGAATTTACAATCAGCGGACTCACACCTGGACATGATTATGAGATTTTCATTTTCATTATGAACATGAATAAATTGTTTAATCCGAATTTCACCAAAATTTATTTCAGAACGAATGGTAATTTTTTGGATTTTTTGAAATTTTTCAACTTTTTCAAAAAGAAATGCAAAATATCGGGATTATGACCTTGAAAATAGGCCTGAGCACGCTAACTAATGATCTTATTACCCTTTATATCACGAAATTAGCGCAAATGATTTCCATCGACCCCACTCGGTTTTCTTCCTAAATAATTACGTTTTTATTAAAATGAAAATTTCAGAATTGTGCAATATACAATAAATTGCACGGTGAACAATTATGATTTCACAGCAGCGAATACAACATATCTGAATTTGTTGCTTCTCCCTGTGCCAACAGAAGAGAACGATCTGAACTCTCCTCTTAATTTGATCGAAACGTTGAACTCCCGAAGATCAGAAATTCAATCTTTCATCACCAGACTTGATTCCGACCCTTTTACTACAATGGCAGATCTCCCAACCTTAATTCCTTCATTTTTAGAAGTTCCAACCTATGATGATGTGGGAATTAATTGGTTTTCATTTAAAGTGAATTTTTTTATCATATTAATGAGAAAAAATGCATTTTTTTTCTTATAGTTTTCAATGACGCAATGTGGAAGCATTGCTGTGATTGCAGTTCCAATCATGGGAACTGTAAACGACACTGAATCGAAAGCCACTAGCTTTGCCTATGAAGTCAATGGCACAAATATCACATTTCCCTCATCATATCAAATTCTCAATGGATTAAATCAAACCAACCTGCCAGTTTTGAGCGAAACAATTTATATAAATATGCCTTCGAATGAGTATTTTGTGAATATGACGGGATTTCAGTATGATAAATTAATCTATGAAGTTTATTTAACAACGCAGAACTATTTTACATATGATCCACAAATCGCAGATAATTTGAGTGTCGCTGTGATTGAAATGAAAACATTAAAAAGGAGAAGTATTTAAGAGTTGAAAAACAAAAAATTAATTTATTTATTTCTAGTACCTTTGGTGATCCTGAGCATCAATCAAGGAGATATTACCAGATTCCAAATTATTATGATGGGATTTGTCTTTTTAATAATTCTCATGATAATATAAGATGAATAATTTAATTTGGTTATTGTTTATTGGAACAAAATGTGATTATATAATATAATCAGAAGAAATATAAAAGAAAAAGTGAAAGTTTTTTTGATTTTATTATAATTTCTAATATTATTCTTGAAATTAAATTTAAAAATTAATGGTTTTTGAAATAATTAATTCTAATTTCGAAAATTTATTTAATTTCAGAAAACGATAAAATTGTGTCTAAAACTAAAAAAAATCAATTAATCAATTAATTGATTAAAAAGCAATTTTATTAAGTTTTTTTTAAATCAATTATTTTTGTATATATAATTAAAAATTCAGCTGGTTAAGCAAAAACGAACATCAAGTCCATTTATTTTTTCACAATGATTTCTTTGTGAAACTCTCGATTATTTGCAAGGTGGCTTCATCCTGAGTGACCTTCTCATAAGGTATGATTGACAATGTCATAGCTAATAATTTATAATATCTCTTCATGTATTTTCCAATAATTGCCATTGCCATAACAAAAAGAATAATCAACCCAACCATTGTCAAGATCAAAGTCATTTTTTGTGAGTTCCTTGTTTGTTCAATTAACGGGTTATAAAAATCATTAGCATAATCATAAAATATCAATAAACATTGGCTTAAAAAATATTGCCCCAAGAATAATTCTTGATGATGAGGGTCTTGGAAATAAGTTGTGACATTTGTAAGATAATTC
>Ga0302186_10001096_pt1 | contig 23128 bp, 13 predicted proteins | sample II_Bog_E1_2_FD_198782 | JGI IMG/M metagenome (GOLD analysis project Ga0302186, IMG submission 198782) | Peat permafrost microbial communities from Stordalen Mire near Abisko, Sweden - II_Bog_E1_1 | ecosystem: Environmental > Terrestrial > Soil > Wetlands > Peat | place: Sweden: Abisko...
TGGATTTTCGCCATTGAACACTATAACAAACGCATGCACTTCTCCAAGTTTTTTCAAATAACTTACCATGTTGTTAATATTTTCACTGTCTTGGGCTGAACCTCGAGAGTCTCCAAGCCCTGGTGTATCGATTATTTCAAAGTCCGTGTTCATAGCATAGTCTCTTTTGGTAAAGGAGATTGTTTTATAGGTATTGGATCCAAGTTCATTGCTTTCTGGAAACTTGTCTGCTCCTAACAAACATTGCCAAGAGCACTTTTACCGGTACCAGTGGAACCGAGAATACAGATTCTAATGGGCATAAGAAGAAAATGAAATTGTTTTGTTTGAGAAAATTGAAAAATTTTCAAATTACTGAAAATTTATTTTTACCGTAAAACTTCGAAATTGTCAGCACATTTAATTTTCATAATTTTTTCAAATTTCAAAATTTTTTTTACAACAAACTCTTTTACATAATTAAATTTTAAAAAAAAAAAAAAAATATTTTTATATATTGGAATTAATTTGCTAAATTTGAAATTTATTAATTTTATTAAAATGAATTATTTTTTTTGTTCAATTAGAAAGAAATTATCATATTTGAAAAATTAAAGATTTGGATTTGTCTTTTTAAATATGCCTAAAATTTCGGGAGATTTTGGAAGGAAGATTTGCAAGATTCGTATCTATGATTTAAGCAAAAGCTTATATTTTTTTTTTATGCTCCATTTTTTACAATAGATCAGTCTTAGCTTCAGATATAGACAAGTCATGAATCGATAATTTGCAAGAGTCTAGAGATTATGATGTTGGTTTCAGCAATTAACGTCTTTGTGTGATTTGTGCATGTTCATCAATGTTATTAAAATTTCTTGAAACCACTTAAAACATCATGCGAAATAATTACATCAACTCGAATTTTTAAAGTTTTTGTGTTTTCTGTTGTTTCTTTTGCTTTCTCTTCTTTAGATTTAATCAAAAAAACAAAACCAACTTTTTTATTAAAAATAAATTTTTTTTCGCTATCAGATAATATTTAGATTTATTTGTAAATTTCTACAGCCCTCTTCCTCTACTCTCCATTCTTATAATTCTTGGTCCAAAGCATCCATTTCCGATCATGTGATGTCGTGGCAATATATTCTCCATTCATGGCAATTGAAATACTGGTGACTTTGGCTTCATGAGCCACCAGATTTTTCACTAGGCTCCAATCTTTGCACGACCAAATTTTGCAAGTGTTGTCATAAGATGCAGTAGCCAAAAATCTCGAATCATTCGGTTGGAAAACAACATCTGAAATCAATTTAGTATGTGCTGGTATAATATAAAAGCAATTCTTCCTTCTCAGATCCCACAATCTGACCGTATTATCATCACTTCCTGTAGCCATATGATATCCATTAGAGCTAAAACTTGAACATAATATCTGTTTCACATGACCTGTTATAGGTAAGATGGCTCTCCCCATTCTTAGATCCCATAACATACCAGAACCACCAAGATCGCCAGTAAAAACTAAGGACCCATCAGGATGAAGACTGCAAGTGTACACAGGTCTTGAATGTCCAGTTTGAACTAGAAGTTCTTTTGTTCTTTCGATATCCCAAAATCTCCAAGTTTTATCATGAGAAGTTGTTATTAGATGAGTGCCTAGATTATGAAACAACAATCTGTTAACTCGATCTTCATGACCTTTCAAAATAATATTCTTCTGATTGTGTTTATCAAGCTCCAAAGTCCATAATCTAGCCGTGTTATCAGAGGAAACAGTTGCCAAATTGCCATAGAGTCCCGGTGATAGTTGTTTTAGGGCTTGTGGATGGAATTTTATATCATTTACTCTATTACAATGTCCCATCAATTTAGTTTTGAGCTCGCAATTGGGGATAGACCATATTTTGCAATCTCCAGATCCTCCACTGGTTGCAAAAAGACTCTGATCATAGAGGAAGTTACCTCTAATCAATGAGCTACAATCTCCAAATTGACACATTTTCATTTCAAAAGTGGAAACCTGCTTCATTTCATTGTCTATAATATCCTCATCTTCCAAAGGATCGATTGTGATTTTTTTGATCTTGCTCTTTTCAATACGAACAGCTGCATTTCTTAACGAATCCTTCGCTATTTCCATTCTAACTGCTTTCAATAAAGCATCACCTTCATAAAGAAAATACTCATTTTCCTCATCTCTTTGCAATGCCTCCCCAATCTGTCCTGTTGTCTTGTTAAAAGCAGGCAAACTGCCACCTTCCATTAAGATCTTCGCTAATAAAGTCTTTAATCTTTCTCTTCTCTCAGCAGGTCCCTCACCAAAATAGCATATCGGATGCTTCATTTCACGAAGCTTCATCTTGATCTCATAATCGTTTGTGGGGACTGAGATGTTTTTCGATGATTTTTGCAACTCGTATTTCTTAAGCATTTCTTCATGACGTTTACGGGCTTCTTGACTTTCCTCTGAAAAAGGAAGGATCTCTACATTATTTGGAGCAGCATTTGATTGGAACATTGGAGGCATCGGTATATTGGAACGAGATAACGTCATTTGTGTGGAGCCAGAAATGGTTGAGAAACTTTCATCCTTACGTTCTTCGATTATACGGGCACGCTCTTGGGATTCAAGACTACCAAAAAAAATACGGGAATCAGACATTTGAGGAGCGAAATAATAGATTTTATTTTAATTTTGATTTTGGGACAAAAAAGCTCATAATAAAATTCTTCGAAAAAATTGCTCAATTTTTAACTTTGAAATAATTTGAAATGATCGATTTTTTTGGGTTATGAAAAGAACACTTTGAAAATTTATAAAAAATTTGTTCACTTTTTAACTTGGAAATAATTTGAAAATGATCGTTTTTTTTGGGTTATGAAAAAAATACATAGAAAATATATGAACTTAATTGGATAGATATTAAAATAATTAAAAAATATCGTCGTCCTGAATAACAAATCGAAAAGTTCAGATCATTTAAAATTTAACTCACCTTTTTTTCATTTTATTTACGCGAAACCACACTTCCATGTAAGTCCTTATTTTCTTCATTGCTAATTCGACTGAAATCTCCCTGGTTTTCATGTAACTTATCAATATCCATATCCAACATGATGCAAAATTCTTCGAAGCTAATCTTCCCGTTTTTCGCCAGATCGTTTTCTTTTATCATTTCCATGATTTCGTTATCATCTTCATCTCTACCAGTCCTTTTCCGAATTTCCTTCAAATCGTTCACTGTGATATAATCATTATTCGAAACATCAAAATATTTGAAGATGTTCCATAATTTCTGTTCATTGAAATATTTCTTAATATCCAAAGTGGCGGCTAAAAAGTCACTATAATTAATGATCGGATGGTTGTTATGTGAATCTTCTTCTCCATTGATTCTTTTGATGATTTTCTTCACTTCTTCTTCCGATTGATTGAATCCATTCTGATTCATCACGGTCATTAGCTCCTGGCAGGTTATCATCCCAGTCTTCTCAGTATCAATCGCCTTAAATGCCTCTTTCAAATTTAATATGTCTTGATGTGTGAGTCGATTGATGAGGACTTTCAGAACCTCTTTTTTGAATTTATTGAGATGTTTTTTGCTATTTAGCATAGTCAGGATGTTTTTATCAACAATAATGCCTGAAGAGCCTTTCATCATCATTTCATTAGGTTTCAGGCTGGGGCCTTCATGAATACTTATATTTTCTTTTTTGAAGCTTTGGAACCAAGGATGTTTGAGAATTACTACGGGATTGGGTCTTTTTTTGGGACTGACTCTCAAAACCTTCGTGAGCAGATCCTTCGCCTTCACGCTGACGTTCTGCCAAGCCTTCGAATTAAAATTAAACTGACCTTTTTCAATAACATTGAACAATTTCTCTTCAGTGGTCGCAAGAAAAGGTGGGTCTCCACTTAACAACATGAACATTATGACTCCTAAGGACCATATATCACATTCATAAGAGTAATTCCCTTTCAGAACCTCAGGAGCTACATATAAAGGAGTCCCAACTTTACTATTCAAATCATTGGGAATGTCTTGATGTTGATGGTCAGTTTCATGAGAGAAAAAACTATGGAATTTGGCTTTCACTATGGCACTTAATCCAAAATCAATGATCTTTATCTCAGAATCCGCAGTTTTATCAGAAAATAGAACATTTTCAAGTTTCAAGTCACGATGAACAATTTTCTTCTTATGGACATAATTTATTGCTGAGAAGAGCTTCTCCATGATCTCACAGACGTCCTTTTCTTCCAAATGCGTCTTATGCAATATACGGTCCATCAAATCCCCTCCTGAACAAAATTCCATAACTATGTATAAATATTTACTATCTTGATAAGTTTCGTAAAAATTAATGATGTTCGGATGGTCCATAGATCTAAGGATCATGATTTCCCGCTCCAGAAGATAAACTTTTTCCTTGACTTTGTCTTTTTCAATGATTTTCAAAGCAAATTTCTTCTCAGGCTCCTTTTTCAAAGAGATCACACGAACCAAACCGAAGGAACCCTTGCCCAGAATCTTCTCGAAATTGTAGATTTGACGGATATTTTCATTGGAAGAAATGGAAAGGGCTTGTTGCGAAATTGAAAGAACCGATTTATGACTGCCACAAGTGATTTTGCCACCCATTAAAAAAAAAGAGGAAAAATTTAATAAATTTTAGTTGATTTTTGAGATTAAAAATCAGAGTTTCGTTTTATAACTTTAAATGATTGAATTCAACAAAAAAATTCAAGGGGGGAGAGTGAAAACTATTAAAATGATTTATTATTGAGGAGAAAAAAACAAAGAGTTAGAAGAAATTTTTTTTTTTTTTTAGGCTGTATTTAAAAATTTTTGAAAAAAAGATTAAAAAAAAGCAAAAATTTATATTTTATAATTAAGTTTTTTTAAATTTAATATATAAAAGAATTTTCAATTTTAAAAAAAAACTAAAAATTTTGCAATTTTGAAAACTATAAAAATAAATTTTAAAAATAAAATCATAATACACGTGTAGTTCTAAAATCATCTTATTATCGAATTTATAAGCTTTAGATTTAAAACGATGAGTCTCATATTTTTTGATTAAGAAAAAAATTGTTTAAATAAATGGAAACTGAATTAAAATCAATCGTTGTTGAAGGAAAACATTATGAAATTATCAAGGAATTAAGCTACAAAGGATGTCATCCAATAAAGAAGGTGAGAAATTGTGAAAATAATGAAATTTTCGTTTGCAAATCTGAACCTAAAAAATCCATCATTCGATCCCAATTCCAATTGAAGAATGAATATGAAATTTATAAATATATTCACAAAGATGGAAAAGCCAACCAGAATGGAATACCTCTCATATTTGGATTTGAAAGCAATGAGATTGGAGATATCATGATAATGCAAGAATTGGGCCTGTCCATCAAAAAAGTTTTTGAAATGTCGAAACATAAGTTTTCCTTGAAATCGGTAGTTAAATTAGCAATTCAAATGATTTCACTTTTGGAATACGTACATTCTCTAGGTCTTATTCATCGTGATTTAAGCCCAGATAATTTTGTATTTGGAGCAAACGAAGAATGGAACAAATTATATTTAATAGATTTTGGCTTATCACATAGTTACCTCAAAGATAATGTGAGTGGAGAACATATTCCTTTCAAAGAAGGTGTTGGTTTTTGTGGAACCCCACGATTTGCTGGCAAATGGAGTTTGGCCGGGCTTGAACAATGCAGAAGAGAAGATCTTGAAAGTCTCAGTTATATACTAATTTATTTACTGAAAGGAGCTTTGCCTTGGGACGAGAAATTGCAAAGTTGTGATTTTTATGATTTGGCTTGTATAAAAGGCCATACTAAATCGAATGAGTTAATTGGGGAAAGTCCAAAAGAATTTCAAACTTTATTGGAGCATTCATTGAATTTGTGCTTTAAAGTAAAACCTGATTACAATTATCTTAAAACACTTTTTCATGAATTATTTTTGAAATGCGGATTTATTGAAGATGATGATTATGAATGGAATCCGAAATATATTAATGAAATTTAAATTCCTGAACAAAAATATAAATTTCTTGTTTAATTAATAATTGATTTTTTTTGTTTTTTCAACTAAAGTTTAATTATTTTTATTTTTTTTTAAAATCTCTTGTATATCCATAATCTCTGATGACTCTGTTAATTCAGGATGTTTTCTTTTCAAGTCTTCAACTGCTTTCATAATTTTTTTAATTTCTTGGTCTTTCTTCTCATCAACTGCTTTCATAATTTTTTTAATTTCTTGGTCTTTCTTCTCAAGTTCTCGGCTTATCTTCTCAAGTTCTCGATCTTTCTTCTCATTTTCTTGGTCTTTCTTTGCTACCAATTTGGAGTACTCTTTCACTATTGAATCCTGCAACAGATAACAAATATATAATTCAATTTTGCAGTCATGTTTTCTCTCTATCTTCCAAATTTGGTTAATGACGTGGAGATCCCTGTTGTTTAAATCAGTTCTAAAATCTATGGGGTCAATTCCATTGTGTACAAAAAAAGCACAAATATGAGGAGTCTTCGGGCATATTTCCAAAAAATATACAAGTTTCTCAATGAACTCGACAACATCAGCAAAAACAGGGGTTGCTTTGCACTCCATCATTACAAAGTGTTCTTGATTTTTAGTATAGTTTATTTTTTCTTCGGAACATATTTTTTTTATAGAGTCAACTTTCTCGAAAAAAGAAAAGATTTTTTTGTCAAGGGTCCCGATAAATTTTAAAAAAGCATCTATTTCGATAAATTTAGTTCCATCTTTTACCTTTTCTTTGCTCACATTCGGAAGCTCTTCAGGGTGAAAGGAATCCACAAAAAGGTTTCTGACTGACTCTTTAAAAGTATATCCCATTTGGCTTTGGGAATTATTAGTTTTTTGACATTCGGGATGATTTATTTCATATGAAAAAGTTGGTTCCATTAAAGCAAAATATATTTTTCTTGAAATTATTAATTATGAGAACAAATGCATTTTATATTTAGGCAAAAAAAAACTACTAAAACTTTTTTTAAATTCGATTTCCTTTCAATCATTAAAGGTTATAAACGAAAGTTTGATCTTAGTTTGGTTCATGTGATTTCTTTGAAAAAGGAGCTTGAAAATAAATTCGCTGAAAAAAAGTAGCAAAAATCTAATGCCTTTTGAAATAATCACGAGATTTTACGAAATCAAATAAAATTTTAATTCTTAATAAAACAAAATAGCAAAAAAAATCGATGGAAGCCGGTCCAGAAGTCATGATCAAGAAGCACGATTTCATGAAATCGTCCAAAGGCGAAAACATAGCCAAACATTATTCCTTCGACAAAGATAAGATCGTCGGATCAGGAGGCTACGGTAGTGTGGTGGTGGGGATACAGAACGACAGCAAGGAGAAACGAGCCATCAAAATCATCAAAAAGAGCACTGTTTCTCATTCTAATGACTTTGCTAATGAGATAGAAATCATGAAGAACTTAGTAAAAGATTATTTTTTGTGATTTAAATTTCGGCCATTTTTCAAAAAGGATCATCCAAATGTTATTAAGCTTTATGAAACCTACGAAGATAGCAGGAATGTGTATTTGGTGATGGAGTATTGTGAGGGCGGAGAGCTTTTTGATCGGATCATCGCCCAGAGTAAACTCACTGAAAATGAAGCGAGATTATATTTCACTCAAATGATGCAAGCCTTGACATATTGCCACGCGAACAAAATATGCCATCGCGACTTGAAGCCAGAGAATTTCCTCTTATTGACTAAGGCCAAAGATTCTCCTATTAAGATCATAGATTTTGGGCTATCTAGGTATATTTCGCAGTCGAAAAGCGGGAAGGTGGCAGTGAAAATGACCACAAAGGCTGGCACTGTAACATCATTCATTATTTTTAATAATAAAATTTTTATCTAGCCATATTATATCAGTCCTGAAGTGCTTTCAGGTGATTATACTGAAAAATGTGACGTATGGTCAGCCGCTGTGGTATTATATATCATGCTTTCAGGGTATCCCCCATTCAACGGCCGTAATGACATAGAAAAACTCTAAATCTTCAAAAAATTTTTTTTTAATTTTTTTTTTAATTTTTTTTTTTTTTTTTTTTTTTAAATAAATAACTTTTTTATTTAGTGCCCCAATTTAAAGGAGTATCCAAAGAAGCCAAATCCATAATAGAAAGCCTTCTCGTGAAAGAGAAAAACCGACCTTGTGCGAGAGATGTCTTGGACCATCCATGGTTGCGAATGGAATTACAGAAGACTTTGACAATCGACGTCGATTGGAAGCATTTGAAGAGTTTCTACAATTATGGAAAAATGAAGAAAATCACCTTGACTTATATCGCTTCGCAGCTAAATGAGGTTGAAATCAATGATTTGGGGTCAGCTTTCAAGAAAATGGATGCCAATGGAGATGGGGTCATTACATTCGATGAGATGAAAGCAGGTAATATTTTCTTAAAAGCTCTGAATTTTACAAGAAAGCTATAGCTTTATCTGGGAAAAAAGACTTCAAGGAAGAAGACATAAAAAATCTAATGGCCAGTATCGACACTGATGGTAGTGGAACCATAGATTATACAGGTAAAATAAAAGTAAAATATATGGATTTAGTGGTTTTTTTAAGAATTTTTGGCTTCTGCGTTGGATAAATCGATATATTTGAAGGAGGAAAAGCTGCGTCAGGCGTTCAAAACCTTTGATATCGACGGCAGTGGCAAGATATCAGCTGCAGAAATTAAGAAGGTGCTTGGAGGTTGAGTTTTTTAATGAATTTTTCAGAGAATATTTAAAATAACCCGCAGAAGAAGGGACCATCAATGATAAAGATGCGGTTTATTGGGAAAAGATCATTGCAGAAGCGGATACAAACAAAGATGGAGAAATCGATTATGATGAATTCTTGGAATTGATGAAATAAAAACTCGGAAAAACATTAAAAAGTTCCTCAAAATTATTAAAAAAATCAAATAAAAATCTCTAAAATATGGAAAAAAGGAAGGAAACGAACTATTTTTCCCAAAAAAACACATAAACAACCCTTTAATATACAAACTCATTAAATTTCCATATAAAGTCCCTCAGAAAGTCTATTTTTCTCCTTGAAAAAGCATCCCAAGATAATCTTATATCCGATTTTCGCCAAAAAGAAGCCTGAAAAGCCCAAACTCACAATACTCAATCCATTCCATTGATCTAATAGTGTATTATTGAGCGTTTGAATGATTATTTGGGGTATTGCTTGTAACATCGTATGGAAAACCTCCTGAATACTGACGATTTTTTCTTTGAAATTGTCATTAAATTCGAATTCCGGATCCTCATCAAGATCCCAAATTCTGGGTGAGAAATGGGCCAACTTCAATTCTGTCAAGATGGTTAATTCAAAGGATCGAATAATTATGCGAAAAATGCTGAGATTATGGCTGGAAACGTCCTTGAGATGCACATAAATATAAAAAAGGAGACCGCCGAAGAAAAGAGTGAATTGGCAATAGAAACAGGCTAGAAAGAGGTCGTTGCGATAAAACGATTGGAATAGGATATATAGAATATCCGTGAAAACATCGAGTTGACCGATGATGGTCGGTAGGATGAAATTACAAAAGAAACCCAGCTTCGCCATTCGAGGGATTTAAACGTTGAATTTATTGATTAATTTATATTTTATTACAAAGTATATCATTTTTTCGAAATCTGCATTTTGTTCTTCATCTCATTTATCTTCTGTAACACGCTTTCTCTATTCAGATTCATCATCCCAAAGTCCTTGAGCGAATCCTGAGGGTCTTGGTTATAAGGGTTCTCATTATTATTGATGTTCATCATAGAATTCGCACTCATATTATTCACCGGAACTGATGGAATCGCATTCAATGACCCAATATTCATGTTATTATATGGATTATTATTATTATTAACGGGAGGGTAATTGGTCATTGAATTTGCATACATATTAGTATTTTCTTCGTTTTCATTGTTTCGACCATATCTTAGCTTAATTTGATTGATTTTATTCTGGAGGTTTTCATAATCGGGAGCGTTAAGACCTTGATTCTGATTGGAATTATTGTTAGGGACTAAGCCTTTATAATCTCCACTGGGTGGAAAACGATTCATGGGCATGTTACTTGGATTGGAATTATCGAATCGCTGCATGTTATCATTTGTGTTATGTGTAAAGTTCTTCTTTTTTTAAAAAAAAAGTGGAAAACAATAAGTTTTGATTGATTTTATTAGAAATTATCTTACTGAAAAGTTACGGTTCTCATATAACATCTTCTCAGTTCTTTGTTGTCTGATTCTCTCAATGGACTCAGTGATATAATCAATCAAATCCTGGGGACAATCATGGAAATAAGGCAATAAATTAAACCCTTGAAAACATACATTCAGTTTTTAAGTACTCGATATCAGACCTGGATGTTTCTCCAAATATTCTGTCAAATAGTTCATTCCGTTCTCGAAATTCTCGTTTCTCTTGATCTTCTCAATCACTTTCCTAATGTCACTATCATCTTTGAAATATATACTTCGGTTTGGCTCTTGATTAGAGGGAGGATTTTCTGCATTGCTACGGGAGGGCATGAATGGAGAAATATGACGAGGATGGTTTCCGACTGGCTTTTCATTGGTTGGAACACATGTTGTGAGCGAACAGTTGCGCATCAAAGGAATGTGCTTGAGGGAACCTCCTTCGATTGGGGTTTGAATCGGGGAATTGTTGGGTTTCAAAACCTGGAGAATCCATCTAAAAAAAAAATGTTGTTAATATACTACCAAAAAAAAATTTGTTTAAAAAAAAAAAAAAAAAAAAAAAAAAAAAACAATAAAAAAATAATTTTTAAAAAGACATAAAAAATAATACATTCATAATAAAAATAATATACTTTTGCACAAAAGGCTCAGCAATCTCCAGATCTCTAATGGTCATATAGTGTTCCCAGATGCCTTCTCCCAAAATCTTCACCAACTCATTGATAATCGTCTTTATTATCTTAACCCCAGTGTCTTCCATATGTTTCTGTGTGTCTGGGTTCACAACCACTATATATTCATGACATTTCCCCAGAATCAAGTCAATTCTCAATTCAGGAATTGAATTTTCCAGGCTTTTCGTGAGTTTGAGCACGCATTTTATAATCAACGCAATGGTTTTCGAGTTGGCGGCAGTATTTTGTCTATATTTTATCAATAAATCCAACAAAATCAGGTAAATATCATTGAAATTTGCATTTTCAAGCATTCTGAGCATAATTGAGTTCAATAATTTGACGAAATCATAGTTATGTTGTTGATTTTGTGTACTATTATTATTGATATTTTTGGCTTCATCTTCTGATAACAGTCTCATGACCATCTCCTCGCAAAATTGAAACAAAGTCCCAGACGAAACACTTCCAATGAAATTCTTGATACTGAAGACTTTATGTAAAATGTTGAGAAAATAATGAATAAATTGATTCGGAGTCGATTTGGATCTATCAAAGCTTTCCCTCAAGACTTCTAATAACGTCAAAGCCAAAAGATCTGCATTTCCCTTCAAAAGCAGCTTAATTTCATCCTTTTCTGAGATGGTTATATCATTGATCATCAATAAGCTATCGATTTTCTTAGTAATTGAGCCTTCTTTTAAGTTGCGGGTCATTAGCATGAAGGTTTCTTCAGTGAAATTCGTATGAACTGGGCCTTTTTTCGGAGTTATGCCGTTTTTCGGTGGCTCGAGGAAATTTTCATTAAGTTTATTAAGCATATTCATTTGATTCGAAGGATCCACGATTATTTGATTGAAATTGAAGTTATAATTGATCTGTTCTTTGTTTTCAAAGGTTTTACTGGCCATATTTTCTCTTAATTCATGGGTTCTTTCTCGTAAAAGCTTATATTTAGATTGGATTTCCAGGGTTTTATTCTGGATTTCGAGCTTTTTCCCTGAAAAGGCATCTTGATTAGAGGAATAAGGCAATTCTTCCTTTTTTTCCTCTAAAACAGGCTTTTTGAATTCAATTGGCTCTTGATAAAAGGCCTGGACTTTGGGTTCGTTTATTTGGAAAATTTCTAGAGAAAAACCGTAATTTCTTAAAGCCTCTTTCCCGAAAATCTGGCTTATTTTATTCATAAAGCCGAAATTATTAGTCATTTCTCTGATTCCAGCCATAAAGCCCAAATCCTCAATAGAAAAAGCTTTGAATTTTGTTATAAGAAGCTCGATGATGTTTTCTCTTAATTTCCCTGTATATTCAATGGAATTTCTATAGAATTCTAGCCAGAAATGGGCTAATTTCTCTTCAGGGTAAATCCTGACCAATAATTCATGGATTTCTCCTATTAAAATACATGAATTCTGGTCATTATTCAAAGCTTCCTTTAGAATTCCTAAGAGAATCATGGCTTCGAAATCAAATAACGGGTAATTCTTATCAACTAAAAGGCATATTAAAGACTTCATTAAGGCCAAAACGTTCATTATTATCAAAGAATTCGTATTGCCCCACATCCTCACGAAACCCCATTTTATTATCAAATCGCTGATTTCCTTGGTATTCTCAGCCTCGGAAATACATGTCTTTTTAAGCCAATCCATGGCTTCAAGATGCTTTTTGAAGTCCAAACTGAACATTCTTCTATTGAGATCCTCTGAGATCAATTTCCTGAGATTGGCTTGGAGATCGTATACTAATTCATCAGAAAGATCATCCAAAGACCATGGATGACTTAATTCCTCAAGGACTCGTTTGGTTTTTAGAGAAGAAGTCTGTGAATGATCAGCTATGAGGCAATTTGGCTTGATAGGGAAAGGAGAATCGAACATAGAGATGTTTTTCTGGACTTGGGAAAAACCTGGATTTTTTGTGTTTTCTGAAAGGAGATCAATTGATGAGGGATTATGAGAGTTTTGAGGGAAGTTGTTATTGAAGACTTTGAAGGACTTTTCTGATGTTGAGGCTTTGTTTAATATGTGATGGTCTATGATATTAGATTGATAATTGGGATTGTTATTCATGTTATTATTCATGCCATTATTCAGGTTATTATTAAGGTTCGGGTTATTATTCAAGTTCGGGTTATTATTCAGGTTCAGGTTATTATTCAGACCATTATTGATACTATTATTGTTCACATTATGAGCATTATTGCTATTTTTATTGTTATGAGGAGCCATATTAGTATTATTGGCATTGGCTTTATTTGTCATCTTTTTATTCTCGTTAGGATCTGATTCTTTATTGATATTCTTATTATTAGTCGAATTGTTATTATTCGCATTGTTTGCCTTATTACCCGAATCTTTCTTCTTATTATCCTTATTCTCAATTATTTCCATTGGTTCTTTCCCCATATTCGCATATTTATCGAAAATAGGCTTCAATTGTTGAACCACTGCCGGCTTAAAATCCTGTAGTTTCGTTCTAAACTCATTCATTCCAACTATCCCAATGGCCTTTTCGAACAATAACTCAGAACTAGCCCTCACATCCTTATTCCGATCAATCAAACAAGTCAAAAGAACTCCCGAAAAGCTCTTGATATCACATTTATTCAAACAATCCTGATTCTTCAACATCCAATTTATCAATTCCTTCCTCATTTCCGGGCTTTCATTCGCTAGAAAAGTCGCTGCCGCTATATTTATCAAGGTTTCTGGTCCTAAGACTTCAGCGAATTTATCCATTGACGTTAAAGTATCTGTTCTAATGAAACTTTGTTTATCTGAAAGGTTGCTTATCAAAGGAATTAAGAGGGTTTTGGCATGAGGCTTGATGTCTTTACCCACAGATTCCGCTAATTTGCCTGTAAATAGAATAAAGCCTTTGGAAAGGTTCTTGTTTTTCTCTATTAATCTAGCCTTTAATACACTGATTAAATCTAATAAACCATTCATAGAAACTCTGAAGTTATTATTAGCCAAGATAGTATCGAGATTATCAATGCCTTCTCTTCTCACTTTCCAATCAGGATCATTCAATTTCTTCAATACTTTATCCACATCTTTAGAAATATCAGCACGTGGCATTGAATCCAATGGATTTTCCATTTTACCAGCTATTCCGCCTTTTTCTGCTAATTCCGAGCCAAATTCACCTGAAAAGTTCACTTTTGCCACACGTTCGCTTTCCTTTAAAATGGCCACTTCTTCAAATTCATTGGTTATAATCTTCATTATTTGTGGATTCACATCAGTTATCAGCTTAAGAAGATCCTTCCCTGTATAGCTATACATGGCCTTATATAGAATAATGGCATTGGCTCGCAAAGGCTGATTTGTATTACATACACAAACCTTGGCAAAATCCATCATAGGCTTCAATGGAAGATAACCCATCGTCATGAGATTCACGGCCTTAGTAAATAATAGGCAAATTTCAGCCAAAACCTTGGGATTGGTCTTTTTAGCTGGATCATTATAACCAGTTGTGATGAGGATGTTATTAATTAGGAACTTCGGGTTGATGGTTTCTAGGAAAAAAGGCAAGGATTCATGAATTTGTTCAGTGAATTTCTTGTTTTCCACTAATTTCTCTATTAAAAAGCCTGATAATATTGAGAAAGTCTTCTTATTGAAAGGTTTCGAGGGCAAAACGCATGCTTTCAGAATAAAGGCCAGAAACTCCTTATTCAGGTTCAAATTTGATTCTTTCCAATCCTTGAGTTTCGACTTCATAAACACCAAAAAGGCCTCCAATACATTCGAATCATTAAAAGCCTCAATTAGATCATTATTGACCTCCTGAAGACCTGCTAATTTCTCTTTCCAAGTGCTGCCATTTAAGGAAGCCATCATCTTCTCAGAAAAGACGCTTTTCAAAACATCTTCTGAATCTGAAATGGTTAGAAGATTGAAGTTATTGCCAGATTCATCGTTTTCTGAAGCCATGGCAAAGGATTTAATTGATTGGGACCCTTTTCCTGTGGAATTTAAAGGCGTTTTCTCAGGTTTGTCTTTAGAGGATATCAGAGCCTTTTGAGTATTTGATTTTGGCAGGACTTTTGCCTTATTATTATCTTTCATTGGAGGCTTTGAGATGTTGATATTGGCTTTCTCTTCGAATAAATCGTTCTTTTTCTCCTCTAATTTATTGATCCTATTGTTATTATCAGGATCTTGGCCATAAAAAGCCTCATTATTCGTAATAATAGGCTTTTCCTCGTTTTCTACATCGTCTTTTTTCTCATCAGGCTTTTTCTTCAAAAAAGGCTTTCTCGGAGCTGTTTTCTTGATTATTCGTTCCACCTTCACTTCTCCTTCCTTAGGAAACATGTCCTCTTCTGTGAAATGACTATTATTTCCTTTTCCAATGGGTCTTTCATCAAAAGAACATCTAATTTGTTGTTCATTTAAAGCTTGGATCTCTTTGCCCATGATCTCCTCATGATTTCCAATAGGTCTTTCCTCATTGTTTTCCCCAATAGGTCTTTCAGGGTTTCCAATAGGTCTTTCTTCATTATTTTCCACTATAGGTCTTTCCTCAGAAATATTGACTTCACGATCATTAATTTCTTCAGGCTTATTTAGCTCTTCATCTTTGGCTTTTTTCTTCAAAAATGGCTTTCTTGCTATTGTTTTCTTAGCAACTTTCTCTGTTTTCTCTACAACTTCCTTTGGAAACATGTCCTCTTCGGTGAATTGGCTATTTCCCTTTCCAATTGGCCTTTCATCAAAAGGAATTGATTGTTTTTCCTCTTCTCGAGGAAACATATCCTCTTCTCTGAAGAATTGCTTATTGCCTCCCCCTCCTATAGGTTTTTCATCGAAATTCTCAAGCATTTTGGGCTTTTCATCTATTTCTTCAGAGGCTTTCATTGGATTAACGTCTTTTTCAGGACTATTTGAATTTTCTTCTTTTTGATTGGGTTCAGAGGGGTTAACTAGAGCTTATAAGAGGAAATTATAGAGAAAATTAGGCTTTACTGGGTTCCTGGGGGAGAGAGAAGCTTTCTATATTGGTTGTTGGCTCGTCCATAGGAATATATTGGTGATTTTTATAAAAATATATGAATAATTTGAATTTTTGGGAGATTACAAATGCCTTATAATTTAAAAAATTTAAATTTTTAGAGCTTTTTGAAAGCATTTTTCTTTAATAAAATTTCTCATTTTACTTTAATAAAATTTCTTATTTTTCTTTAATAAAATTTCTCATTTTCGTTAATAAAATTTCTCATTTTTCTTTAATAAAATTTCTCATTTTCTTAATAAAATTCCTTTTAGTTCTTTTAAACTTAAAGCTTTTTTATTAGAAAATCTAATGATTTATTTACAATTTCCACTCTCCAATCAATTTTTTCCCATTTTCCTTTGATTTCCTCGCTTAGTTCCTAGTCTATTCATTTCTGAAATCACGTCTTTCACACATTCCTCAACCACATCCTCCACACAATCCCTTTTCAACCCTTCCCAATCCTTATTTATTTCAAATTCCAACATTTCTAGGTTTTCCTCTTCTTCCAACGGGTATTTTTCCTTAGAAAAATGCTGGAAAAGCTTGTTAAATTCAAATTCTCTAACGTTTTCCTTTAAGGTCAAATATTCTTCATTTTCCTTTAATTGATTTTGAACTGATTTCAATAAGACGTTCTTAGTATTTAAGCATATTTTAGTGAAATTGCTGGCGATAGTCTCAGGACTGATCATTTTCATGATTTCACCATAATAACTGGTTCTTTTCCGATTTTCATTCAATTCCTTTATAATATTCATCTTCAATTGTTCATTAAAGGCATCAACTATGATAGGTCCTTTTTCCTTGAGGTCTTGTTCAGTGAAAAGGTTGATTTTATTATAGACATCCTCATATAATATTTGAAGGTTTTTCTCAATTTTCTCTTGATTATTACGTCTTTTCAACTTACTTTCTAAAGACCTTATGGCTTTTTCAGTCTCGCTGATGAATTCCTCATTTCGTACACTCATTTCTAAAGAACTTCTTAATAGATCATCAGTGGAACTTTTCATCCTTTTCTTCAATTTAGTAGGACTTTTTTCCTCGAAATTGTCTAGATTAAAAGCAATTCTTGTGATAGCAGGCAGACTTTCTGTCTTTTTATTGATATTGATAGTCTTTTTAGCTAGTTTCTCAATCAAAGTCTTCATTTCCGCCTCATCACGAACAGGAAATAACCTTTCTTTTTCCATTAAATCCTCAAAAAGCTTCTCAGTGATGAATTCGGTTAAATTCTCAATGATTTTCTCCTTTGAGGATCTATTTGAAGTTTCTTCTTTAAACGAAGGCTGTATTTTCCCAGGAGTCACAATATTATGCCATGAAATCCCGCTTATATCGTTCTCATTATCGAATTCCTTATCACTAGAAATTATTGACATACTCCGGATTTGCTCTAAACTATGGGCACTATCAATCTTACTAGGCAAAGTCTCATGAATAGGTGATTTAGAAGAAAGCTGCGATTTTTGAAGCTCGAAGGATTTCTGGAATTGGACATTGGGAATATGAGGAGTGCTGAGCTCGAAATCTTCAATATATTCATCGATTTCCTCATTATTATCAATAGATAAAGGCTTTGGTAAGGGCTTTTCAAGCTTGAAAGTCTCCTCTTCACGGGTGATCAATGGCTTTTTATTGTTATTTGGAGTTTCTTGGATAGAATCTGTGGATTTCTTAAAAAAACTATCCTTTTTAGGAGAAATTTGAGAGATTTTCAATAGATTTTCAGAGTTTCTCAAGAAATTATCAGGTTTTCTATTAGATTGTTCTTGAATCGGGGATATGGATTGTGTTTTTTCAGGCTTTTGAGCAATTTCTTCCTGGAAAATCATAGGTTTTTTCAATAAATCATCGATTTTCTCATTCTGAGAGTCTATAACTCTTAATATTTCGAGTTGTTGTTCTTGTATTTTCTTGATATCGCCTTGAAAATCCTGATTTCCAGCATTTTTCTGGAATAAAGCGAGAATTGTCTCAAACAAAACTTCTTGTTTATTCTTTAAATTATTGATTTCGAGTTGGAAATTATCCAAAGAACTCGCCTGCAAAGGCTCTTTTCTGAGATCTTGTAAAACGAGGCTTTTGAATCTATTTTTCTCATCGATTTTCGAATAAACCTCGAGATATTCATTCGCAGTCTTTAAATTCAATAATCTAGAAAACTCGCTTTTGAACTTCAAATATAAGTTTTCGCCTGAGGAAAGTTCATTGTTTTTCTCTATTTTGAGATGATTATAAGAGTTTTTATTGAATAATGATGGGAAAGTCTTCAAATCATTGAAAACTCCGAAAAGCTGAGATTTCAATTGGGTTAATTCGCCATCATGACGTGAAAAAGCCTCGATCTCGCTTTTGGCTCGAGTCACAGTTTTGCCAATACTTTCAAAACTAGAGGAATTGTCTTGATCCGGGTTGAGATATTCAGGGTAATTAGCGATTTTCTCATGTTTTTCAGAGAAATCTCTAATAATCTGAGGTTCTTTGATATTTAAATGATCTTTTTTCTCGATTTTCTCATGTTCTGAGCTGAAATTGACTGATTTTTTGGCTTTATTGGTCGAATCGACTAAAATATTAGGAGTTTTGGTCTTTGGAGTGCTTAGAAAATCAGAGTTTCTCTTGAGATTTCCTGCTGATTTCCTGAAATTGGCTTCTTCTCCTGAGCTTTCTTCTTTTTTCGTCTGGATTTTCATTGATTTATCTTCACTGAGGCTTTCGAACTTCTCATCCTCATAATTATAAGAGTTATTATCATGGAATTTATTAGTCAGATTGTTGTTATTATATTTAATAGTGCTTTCTTCCATGATATCTCCTTCATTTTCGCCTTCCTCAAGGCTTTCTTTATTTAGAGATTCCCGAATACTATGAGATTTCCTATTAGATCCTTGATTTTCCTCTTCTATGGATTCTTTGATTATAGATTCCCTCAAATTAGTCTGTGATTTCTTGATAAAACTTTGACTTGGGGTCAAATCCTCAAAAGTCTCTGTATATTCTTCAATGCTTGATTGTTGTTGGAAGCTCTCAGTCTTGTTTTTATAAGGAAAGTCTTTGTTTTTATCTTCGAAACTCGATTGTCTTTGGAAAGCCTCAGTTTTCTGTGAAAAGGCTTTATTTATCGGAAGGGAGGGTTTCAAATAATGAGCCGGAGAAGTGAAAAAAGGGATTTTCTGAGGTTTTTCCTTTAGAAAAAGGCTAATTACACTGAAACCATCGCTTTTTTCAAATGGATCCTTATAAACCGGCTTAATAGTCTGGATGAAATCATTAGGAAAAACAGGTTTCTTAGTAAAAGTCCTTTGAAATGTCTCTGAGTCCATGAATTCTTCGTTTTCAGGGTAATTTTCTAAGGCCTTCTCAAGGATTTTCTGGCCTAAAAAGACTGGCTTTTCATTATTGATTTTACTGAGACTTTTCCTTGTGAGAAACCCTCTGGTAATTTTCTGGATTTTTATTAAAGAATCGAGCTTTTTCAATGAGATTTCAGGCTCTTTAATCATGTTTCCTGGTAATTTATCAGGGAAAGTATAGGGTTTTTCAGGGTTATTATATAGATTGATCACTTTCCGATAGTCCTCGATATAGGTTTCTCTTTTATCCAAAGGCTTTATCTCATAAAAAGGTGTTTTTTCTTGAATATTACAGAGATTTTCTAAATAAAGACTATCATTAAGCTTCTCATTATGGCTTTTCTTTTGATTATTAAACCCATGCATATATTCCTTCAGCACTTTATCAGCATTAGTGGAGGATTTCTCATATGAAAACCTCGTTTCTTTATAATTAATAGCTAAAGGGTTATTATTCTCAGGGTTTAGCCTTGAAAAGAACTGATTATTATCATTATCAGGACTTTTTATCGATTTCCCTGGTAAATCAAAGGAAATTTCAGTCTGATTGGCCTTTTCTGAGGTCTTGGCTCTGATTTTCAAAGGTTTTTCTTTAGGAATGTCATTATTTGAAGCTTTTAAAAGATTTAATGGAGAATTTGGCATAAAATTCTGCTTTTTGGGGGTTGGAATTGAATGGTCTGAGGATTTGCGAATCGCTGTTTTTGTAAGGGAAGATGAAGAATTCGAAGGCGGTTTTCGCACTTGAAAAGGAGGCTTTGAAGAAAGCGAATTCGCCCATTTTTCCTTGCTGAAACTCAAGAACATTTAATAGAAAAAATCGGGTTTTTTAAATTTCTTATTGTTAAAAAGGACTTTTAACGAAATTTGGATTTTTGAGCCAAATTTCAACAAAATCGATGTTTTTATTGAGTTTTTAAGCCACAAAATAGATAAAATTTAGCCAAATTTAGGCTTAATTCAGGATTTTCCCGAATATCTCGATTAAATTCAGCACCTCTGCGATTTTATATTCGAAACCCTGCCATTTTCCTTTGATTTCTTCGCTGATTTCCTTTATTTTCTCTGAAAACTCTTTATCATTCATCAATTCTTCACCCACGATCTAAAAAAACCTTAATAATTCAATAAAAACCCTTTATTACATTGAGAAAACTCCTGAAAAACACTTGTTTTATATCGAATTCCTCTGGATTTCTCATAATTTCCCCAAAGAAACCCAACATTTTCCTTATATTTGCGATATTATTAGCCATTAGGTTCCTTCGAAGCTCGAAATCCCATTGAGAAGCATTAAGACCCTTCATATAATTGAAGATTTCAAGACTATTTAGGCCTTTTTCCTCATTAAGGAATTTATCTAACAAAGTCCCGTTTTTCTCCATATGGATTTCACGTGTTTTCTCGAAAAATCGCGATTTCGATTCGGCTTCTTCGAGGACTTTCTCCTTGATTTCATTAGTAATCTGGTCTTTTTTCTCAATGTCTAGGAAAAATGGCAGTTTCATAGAGATTTTCTCGGTCAATTTTGGCTTGTTTTTCTCTTTAATCAGGTCGAGATATATCAAAGGTTGCCATTTTCCTTCTGGGATATTAGTGAAACTGAAGCCTTTTTCATGAGAATTTTGGAATTTATCGAGGAAATCTTGATATTCCTCATTTTCAATGAAATCAACGTTTTGTTCAAGAGTTTTCTGATAAAAACGGGATTTCTCACCATTGTTTTCCTTCGATAAATCTCTTATTCTCGATTGGAAGGTTAAAGCGATGGTTTCATGATTCCCCCAAGGCTGAGATTTGATGAGAATATGCCAAAGGTTGATTTCCCTGGAATTAATAAAGGCAGAAGCTAGCAATTCCCCATTTTCACTGATATCAAAACTGATCACTGCCTTATTTAATCTTATATCATTAATCAATTGTCCGCTGATCACATCCCATATTTTCAAACTATTATCCATTGAGGCACTTATTACAAACCTATTATTCGGAGTGAATTTCGCCTCAGTGATGGTTTTATCATGTCCCACAAACTTCCTTGATCTCGTTCTCTTATATAAATCCCATAACTCAATTACATTGTCCTCAAAAATCAACAGAAATAACGCCGAATATCTACTCAATTCAATTTTCATAACCCTTGAATCAAAACCCGTTAATTTACAATCCATTGTACCGGAATAAAAGTCCCATATCATTATAACCCCATCTTCATCCAATGAAATCAGGCATTTATTATAATGATCCACCTTCAAATCCAAAATCGCTACATCATGTCCCTTTTGAAACCCGGCCTGAAATCCTCCGCTTTGTAAATTGATCTTGCTGATAAACCCAGTTTTAAACCCTAAAACCCCAAAGTTCCCGCATTTGGTCACTGCGATCGCAGTGATGAAATTGGCTTTTTCTTCATTTTTGTTGAAATCTTCTAGAAACTCCAGCCTTTTCTTCAATATACTATGATCTTCGCAGCTCCAAATCACTGGTTTTGTACTATATTTATGACAAGAAAGCAGAGTCCCCCAATCTTTACTCCTATTCACTGCGAAATCGAATTCATGGACTTCATTGATAATCTCAGTGTTTTCAGTGTCGAAATTGCGTTTTTTCATTGATTTGTTGATTTTCAAAGAGAAGTTCTGACTCATGCATTCATTTAATAAGGAAAAATCCCGGATCTCACTAATTTTTGAATTGGAACTGGCTAGAATATGAAGTCCATCTTCACCATAAAACCTCAGTTTCTTAATACTTTCCTTCAGGCCGACTCTTTCCCTAATTAGCCTGAATTTCGAGGCTTCAAGTTCATCATATTTCCATTGATAAATCGCGTTATTGGCTCCTGCGAGTAAAATGAGCTCATTCTCGAGAAATTCAAGGAAAACAACTGCTTTTTCAAGCTTCAAGCTTGAAAACAACCGTTTTTCATTCAATTCCCAGATATTGATGTTTCCATGGAGGTCACTAGAGGCCAAAAGCGGGATTTCTCTATGAGAAAAGGTGAGGTTTTTCACAGGATTGTTTTGTTGAAATTTGAATAGAATAGAATCCATTTGGATATTATATAGTATGATAGTTCCATTATTAAGGCCTAGACCTATAACATGTAGATTAGGGGATTGTTTAGCCACGGTTATTTCAAGGTTATTCTTAGATAATTCCAGATGTTTTTCAAGACTGGATTGGAAATCATATATGGTTTCTGAGGCTTGAATATTGAATAAAAGCATGTTTTGTCTTCCGATTATGAGGATTTTATTGAGGTAGGTCATGGGGTGTATCAGGGTCTGGATCTGGAATTCGAAGGACCATAGATTCCTGGGCTTTTCTGCTGAAACTTCCCATAGAAAGATGCTATTAGTCTTTAATTCAGCTGCTATTAGATAATCTCCTATCAATAAAAGTGATGAAAACCTCATATTTTCCAATGGGTCAGTTAAGGTATATGTCTTTTCGATATGATAGTATTTCATGCGGGATATTGAGGTTTTGGTGGCTATGTATAAAGATTCGTTTCTGGCGCAAAGAGCTTGGATTTTATGAGGGAAATGAGGACCTAGAAGCTTGATTTTGAGATCAGGAAGCTTATAGAGTTTAAAGGAATGAGAGGTGGAGGCTGCAAGGAAGGACTTTGTGCCTGCTGAGAAAAGAAATGGCGGATTTTCATCCAGGAAAAGACCGATGGATTTATATGGGGATAATAAGGATTCTTGGGAAGTCATTTATTTGCAAGGATATGAATTTATTGTGAAATTAAAGAACTAATTAAGTAAAAATTCATTTTGTTTTGCTTTTTTTGGGATTTTAATGATAGACTTCTATCCATAAAAAAAACTATTTTTCTGTTTATCG
>Ga0302186_10001097_pt1 | contig 23125 bp, 33 predicted proteins | sample II_Bog_E1_2_FD_198782 | JGI IMG/M metagenome (GOLD analysis project Ga0302186, IMG submission 198782) | Peat permafrost microbial communities from Stordalen Mire near Abisko, Sweden - II_Bog_E1_1 | ecosystem: Environmental > Terrestrial > Soil > Wetlands > Peat | place: Sweden: Abisko...
AACTTAAATTTTAAATTTAATATTAAAAATGCTTTTTCGATTCTCCTACTATCTATAAATATTTTAATAAATTTATTCTTCATCTAATAAATATTTTCAGTGAAACAAAAACCAAAACAAAAATAAATAAAAAAATGTCTGGCTTTGGCGACGGTGGCTTTGGAGGCGGTGGATTTGGCGGTGGTGGCTTCAACAATGGTCCTGGATTTGGTGGTGGTCAAGGAGGTGGCTTTGGTGGAGATGGCTTTAACAATGGTCCAGGATTTGGCGGTGGTCAAGGCTTTGGCGGAGGTGGCTTTGGCGGCGATGGCTTAAACAATGGTCCAGGATTTGGTGGTGGTCAAGGCTTTGGTGGCGGTCCTGGCTTTGGTGGTGGTGGTTTTAACCAGCAGACCGACAGTTATCAAAATAATGGTATATTTGGAGGAAGTTCTCAACAACAAGACACCAGTTATCAGAACAATGGTTTTGGCGGAAGTGAATTTCGGCAACAGGATATTTCCTCTCAGAACAATGGTATTTTTGGTGGCAACAGCTATGAGAAGAAAGATGTCGTAGACTACAACAATGGCTTTGGAGGTGGTGGATTCAAGGAGGATGTGGTAGACAAAAAGAGTTTCCTTGGAATAGGCTTTGAGAAACAGCAAGATATCAGCTATCAGAACAATGGAATGGGTGGATATCAACAGTCTGACTCCACAAATTATGATATTAATATTCTTGGGCATAATTTCGATATTGGGTTCCAAAGCAATTCTGGAGGCAATAACAATGGAGGCTTTTTTTAATTAAACGAAGAAATTAGTTAAAGTCATTCGAATTTGACTTGACATCTTTTAATATTTTAATAAGAATAAACTAAAAACTAATAATTTCAATTTGGATTATGGAATTCCACTAATATAAAGAAAAAAAAGTTTTTTTAAAAAAGAATTCATTTACTTTAACTAATTATCCTAACCTCAAAATATGCTAAAAAAAATATTGATTTTAAAATTGATCAATAAAACTAAAATATAAAAAATGTTGAAAAAAATTAAAAACATTAAATTAAAACTAAACTTTTTTTTTTTTTGAAATGGGGCGCATCCCCAAAGTTTTTCCAAAAATAATTAAAACTAAACTTATTTAAAAAAAAAAAAAAATTTAAATAAAACTTTTTTTTAAAATTTTTCTCTTAAATCATTTATGCACTATGCACTCCCCTGTCGGATAATCCGACAAGGGGAAAACAAATAAAATTTAATATGATCATTTTTTAATTTAAATTTTAAACCATTTTCAATAAATGCAAGCTTGCTTGAATAAATTTGCATGTTAGGTTAAGGTTTTTGCTAAAACCACTGCTATTACAATGATTACTATTACCACCAAAACTATAATCATCCATATTCTAAGATGGAAAAATTTCAATAAAATCTTTCAATATTTACAGTTTTTTATTCGCTTTTTTTGACTCTTTATCGGCAGTGATAATTTCTTGATGAGCATCTTCTACATTGACTTGTGTTTTTCCAATATTTTGGGAGACTAAGTCTGAAAGTAGAAGTAAAATGGTTGTTGTGAAAATTAAAAAATAAAAAACCAACAGTTTCTCCTTGTTTTGCCACTTCTGTTGCTGCGGTTTGCATCATTCCGTTGATTTCATTGACAAAGCTACAAAAATATGCTTAATGAAATATTTTTCCTTACATTTCTATCTGAACAATATCTTCTTTTCTTTCTGTTAAAATAATTTTGTCATTTTCGATTTGATTGAATTGTTCTATACTATTTCATATAAAAATATAATTATATTCTTAAAAAATGATTTTACAGAATTTCCTTCGATTTTTCATCATTTTCGTCCCCTACAATCGACTCCCTGTCCCTAGATAAAAAAATTAAAAAAACGTATAAAAAGGTATTTTTTATTTACCCTTCCGATAAATAGCTTTTCGATTTTGAAAAAACATAATTTTTTTTCGAAATTTCTTTCGCTAGCTCCCCAAATTTATCAGTTTCTTTTTTAAAAGCCTCTTGCATTTTCTTTAACTTTGTAACCACTTGAGGGTTATTCTTGTATTTATCACTGATCAATTCTCTCAAAATCAAAGAGGTATCATGGGTTTTTTTTTTTATATTAGACATTGTTTCCCCTCTGAATTGAAATTATGAAAAGCTATTAATTTTTTTTTACAATTTCTCCTTATAATCCCTTGATATTCCTCCTGAATTCAGCTAAGTGAAAAGTAAAATAAGTATGTAGAAAAAGAAATGCATAGAGAAAAATTGACTTGTCTCATCAGCTCATTGTTAATATTATTGATTGAATTAACATTTTCAGAAACTTTTTCGATCAGAATTTTCCAATTGATGTTGGATAAATTTTCATTTTTTTGAAGTAAGGGTTCCTAAATAATTAAATTTATGGAGTAAAGGATTTATTTAGTTACTTTATTTCCCACGTTCATCTTGACAATAAATAAATCACAAAATAAAAAATTTCTTATTTTTTTTTTTTTAAATAATTTTTAAAATAGTGATGAATTAAAGCTCTTTAATTCTGGAAAATTAAAAAACAAAATGGATATTTATTTTTGAAAATATGTTTTTAAATTTTTGTTTTATCATTTTTTTCTTTTTTTAAATTTTTCTTTTATAATTTGGCAGAAGACATGCAATGATTTACGATTCCAGCGAATTCTGCCTTCAAAGAAGCACCTCCGACCTTAATTATTATTTAAAGATTAAATTTAAATATTATTAAGGATAACCAAAAATCCATCAACATCCAATTGCTTTATCAACTCTTCTGAATTTTTTTCATTGACAGATCCTTAAAAAATAAACATCATCATAGTTGTTAAAAACTAAATAACATACCTCCATACATAAGTCTTGTCTGATCAGCAACTTCTGGAGAAATTTTGTCTTTCAAGAACTTTCTGATAAAGGCATGAACCTCCTGTGCTTGCTCAGGTGTGGCAACTTTCCCAGTTCCAATCGCCCACACAGGTTCGTATGCCAAAACTATGTTTTTCCAATCCTCCTTCTTTAATTTACCTATAAATAAGTGAATAAATAATTTAACGAAAAAAAAATTACTTGCAATGGCATCTAATTGTCTTTCTATAACGACCATTGTTTGGTTGCTTTCTCTTTCTTCTAATTTTTCTCCAATGCAACCAATAACTTGCAATCCAGCATCCAAAGCAATTCTAACTTTGGCAGCAACAATATCATCTGTTTCTCCGTAATATTTTCTGCGCTCAGAATGGCCAACAATAGTCCAATTCAAACCAAAGTCCTTAATGTGTTGAGCTGCAATTTCCCCAGTATATTGACCAAAAGGCGTCAAAGAACAATTTTGGGCTGATACCTGAATATCTTTTCTCACGTTTTCCAACACCCAAGGGACATGCAAAAAAACTGGAGCGACAACTACTTCTGTTATTTTTTTAAAAATATAATAGATTGATCAAAATATGGTTTACCGATCCTAGCAGGATCAAACTTTAAATTGTTTATAACAGAATTGACCAAATTTTGGGATTCTTTAACGGTGTTAAAGCTTTTCCAATTTCCTCCGATAATTATTTTTCTTGAACTCTGCATTTTTTTGCTAAAGCTTTTTTTTTCTTGTTTTTTGAATTTATTTCTAAATAAGAAATTTATTTGATTCAAAAAAATCTTTCGCATTGATTTATAATAAACCGAAACCCTTTGAAAAAAATTATAAACATTTTTTATTAATTTTTTTAAAAAATACATTCGTCAAACAAATTTTACAAAATTAAATTTAAACTCATCATGCATTCCTCAACCCTGAAAAAAAATATTTTTGGGACTTGTAAGGGAAAATTTAGAAGTTTGAACTTTAGGAAATCGATACATGTATTGGTTTTAATTAAAGTATTCATTATGTAGTAATTTAATATATGCTTAAATGCTTATTTTCATTAAAAAATTTTTTAAACTTCAGAGAACAACTTTTAGAAACTTTCAAAAAAAAAATTTTTTAATTTTATGACCAAACTTTGCACAGAACAGAATTGTCAATTTTTCAAAAAAATAATCGTAAAAATGACAATAAAATAGAGATAAATAACATAAATGTACAAGGAGTTTTATTAAGTTATTGTTAATTCATCTGCTTCTTTGTGTCCATTATTTGAAAAATGATCTTCTGGCATTTGTTTAGCTTTCTTTGTAAAAATAAAAGCCGTGAATTATCCAGCTTTTTTATGATGAGAAAATCATTGATTATTTTGTAAAGTTCCATCAAACAAAAGTCCAAAAGACATTTTTTATGACTATCTACATATTTTGAGATCAAGTGGATTTTATTGAGTTTCCCATTTTTCATAAACTTCACACTTTTCAAATTTTGAAATTCAATGAGTTCTTCTTGGCCGATTGATAAATATTGTTTAATTTTGTTGTTGATGGAAGTCTCTTTTAGCATTACCTCAAGCAGCTTTTCTAATTTTTTCACTAAAAAAATGTATAATTACTCTTTGTTCAAAATTATCAAAAATTTACTTCTTTTTAAAAGAATCGAGAATTTTTCAATCGTCTTAGGATCTTCTAATCTAGTTAAATGCTTTGAAAACGCATTAAAAGAGGAAATTCCTGAGTCTTCCGTGGAAAAAGAATTGAGTGAACTTGACTCAATATCGATTTCTGATAAAGTTAGCATGTAGTTCTTATATCTGATATGCTGTTTTTTCATTATAATTTATTAGTTAAATATATATATAGACTTCTGAAATACGCAAAACGTATAAATTTATTGTTAAACTGTCAGTTTATTAACTAAATTCTGAGACTTGTTTTTAATTAAAAAACGAAATTTTTTTTTACTAAAAAACGAACATTTTATTTAAAAATATATAAAAAACATTAAGAATAGGCGTTGAAGCCGAATTTATAATAATTACCCATTAAAACGCATTATTAAAAAAAATCATTGATCAGGGAGTTTTCATATTACTTCCTTCTTCCTCATATCCCTTTTTTATCCATCAAACTAAATATCTTTTATTCTTTTGTTCATATTTTTAATTTTGTTTATAAAATTAAAATGAAGACTCATCGCTTTGTGTTGTTGGGAAAGGAGTTATTTTTTAAATATTTGGAAGATTTTATTAAAATTAAGTAAATTAATGTCATCCGAAATTTCGAAAAGTTTTAAAATCAAAAACTCCTTTTGATCTGGGTTTAAGCTTTTTTTTTCTGTTGCTAAGGCTTTTGAGAAAGTTTCCTCTATATCCTGAGATGTGATAAAGCCTGTTTTAGATCGTGGGTTTTCATTGATGGATCTTCTTATCAAAACACCATACCGATCCACAAACTGAAGAAAAAAAATCTAATTTAAATTTATATTAAAAAATCAAAACAAATGCGATTTCATTCATCAGTTGATGGTCTGAATCTGCATCCAACCATTTATATTTTCCAATCAATTTTTTGAAATAGGTTCTAATCATGATCAACTGATTTGTTTTTTCATAGTTTAATTCATGAAAATCCTCATAATTGTCTTCAATCAAATATCGAGAAAGTAATAAAGCTTGGTCTGGCTGATGAATTTGAAAGGGTTCTCTAATTTTTAAATATCATCTATTTTTTAATATTTTTTTGAACTTCATCAGAATATTCTTCATTTCGGAGATTGAGGCACAACCTTTGGCTTCTATTTCTTCATTAAACAAATTCTGTAATAAAAATTATTATTTTTATCGTATTCATTCATTGTTTTACCTTTTCGATTGAATTAATATCGATTTTTTTCAAAATAAATCTGAGTTTCAGTTCATAAGCGACCAATTTTACATCATCTGGTTTTACTCGAGGCAATAATTTTTTATTGGCCTCATTATTCATTTCGTTTAGTTTTACGTGAGCGATTCTATCTCTCCGCAAATTTTTGAGTTTTTCCAGAGGAGATTCAATTTTTTTTTCCAGTTTTTTGGGGCTAAACTTTTCTATTAAATGAGGTGAATTTTTTATCATTTCTTGATAAATTTTCTCTTTTTCGTTAAAATTCATTTTTTCTTTCACGACTTCTTCTTGCAGAGAGTTTTTTTCTTTTGATTCAAAATTTGATTTTTCCTGTTAAGTGTAACTAATTTTTCTTTTTATGAAATTTTACCTGTAATTTGTTACGCAAATCATTTATATTCCTTTCATTTATTGTTATTGTGGTTTCTCTTTCATTTAATATGGACTTCAGATATTCTTCTTTATCAATCAAATTTTCATATAAAATTTGATCATCTGATTTTATTTGTGATTTTAACTGTAAATCTCTTTTTTTTTCGTTTAATTGGCTCAAGTGTTGTTCTAGGGTCTTGATAGTATGAATTTTTTCAAGAATTATTTTTTTGTAGTTTTGAATATCTTTTTCATATTTCGACATGGATTCTTTTTCCGAAGATTGATTTTTCTTTTTTTCCTTTAATATGCTCGCTATATAAATTAGAAAATACCTTTAATTCGAAAATTTCTTCTTCTAAGGCTTTTATCTGTTTCAATGAATTTATATTTTCTTTTTTTGTATTTTCTATTTGCGAAGCCACAGAAATTATCTTTCCCTCAAATATCTCTGAATCGTCACTTATTTCAATTAATTAGATAATTTTTTAAATTTGTTTAGAACTATAGAATGCCATTTGACTCAAAAGTTTCAGTATGTGTTTTTATCGATGAAGCCAAAATTGATTTTAGTCTCAAAGTTTCTTGAGCATAAAGTTTTATTTCCGTCTTGAATGTTATTTATTTTATTTTGTTTTATGAAAAATGAAAAATGAAAACTTCTAAGTCCTGAATTTTCAAGAACTTCAAATATTTTTTTCTATTTTCCAGTTCCAAGTTTTTGTCATTCATTTCATTTTTCACATCTTGAAGTTCTTTTTTGAGCCCAATCATATTAAAGTCCTATGAAATGTTAACGTTTTCGATGAAGTTCTTTATTTATTATATTAACCTCTATATTACTGAAGTCAAAGTTTTTTTTGAGAATTTCCTGGGATTGAATTGGGTGATTATTTTCAGAAATAAGGAAGTCTTCAAAGTTTTTGATCACTTTTTGAAGACTAAAATTCTGTTTCTTGAAATTTGTATTTTAATTTCTTGAGGTAGGATATTGTTAAAAATACTTCTAAACTTATAATTTTTGATTTGATTACAACATTATCTTCTGCAATCCAATTTATCAAATTTTTTTTATGAATGTTTTCCTCATAAAATTGCTCCTTTTCTATTCATTAAAAAATTAACAGGGGAAAATTTTTACCTGCTTATTTTTGCTAATTTTTGGTTTTAAAAACAAATATTCTTGATAATTAGTTTCAAATAACTGAGTTTCTTAAAAAAAAAGTCAATGATTGAAATTCTCTTAATATCAAAAAACAAAAACCTGAAAATTCAGAAAACTTCGTTAAATTCATCAAAGGATCAAAATCATAATGAATTTTTTTTGCTTCATCCATCATATTTTCAAAATCCTGATCATATCCTTGCTTATTCCTATTGACAACAGCAGAATAAGGGCGGTTTATTCTTCTGTTACTAGCAGCAGTTCCTGGACGCGAACCATTTTTCACTACTTCGTTGACAAAGTTTTGAGCACTAAAAGGTCTTGTCACATTATTTTTTTTTTTTAAAGGGTTCATTTTTCTAATCAAATATAACAAAAACTCCAAAAAATAATTTGAAAAAAATTAATAGTTTTGTATTGTTCTCATTTCCTAAAAATACATTTCATTAATTCAGAAAATTAAAAGAAATATCAAAAAATTATGAATAAATTTAAAGATTAATTTTGTAAATGCTACAAATTCTTTTTAAACTTTTATAAGGTTTGCTATTGATTGATACAGAAGGAGAAAAAAAACAAATGAAAATTAACATTTCTGGCTTTTGCTCAAGGGTGAATTCACATTGGCTTCATCAAATGAATATCTCGCAATAGTCAAACTCAAACCTGAATTTGATCTTGTTTTCTTAGTTTCATTATTTGAGAAATTTGAAGCTAATTTTTCCATGAAGACGTCAAGATGATTCATATTGGGAGCTTTATCATATTCATTGGGTAAAGTTAAACAGGATTCAGAATCTGTGAGTTTTTGCGATTCTTGATGTTTTATTTGTATAGCTTTTGGTTCAAATTCTTGATATTTATCGCTGATGTTTCTATTTTCTTCAGCTTATGAAAAAAAAAAAATTAATTTTAAAAATTATTTTTCTTGCCATTCTCATTCTCTATTATAGTCTCCGGAATTTTTGGTAATTTAAAAAAAATTTGCTTCTTTCCTTCATTGTTCACATATTCAATTTCATTTTGAGACTCTTCGAATTTTTTGATCCAATCGTTAATGGGTCGAACATCAAAAACCTATTTTTTTTTTAAGTTTAAATTATTTAAATTAAAGAAAATATGACAACATTTTTCAAGAAGTTGAAAAAAGGTATTATATTTTTCAACTCCTGATCTTTTAAATCATCGAAAAACCCCTTTATTAGATAACCATTTTGTGGATTTAACATATAAGAGAATTCCGAATTCTAAAGAATTATAGGTAGTTAAACTCAAACCAATCTAATCTTACATCAATCAAAATGATATCTTTGAGATCAACTCCGAACTTACCCAAATCTTTCACAAAAACTCCATTTGTAAATGTGCACCTTTCTCTGAAAAAGCTCGCCTTTATTAATTTATGTTCCGGATCAAGGAATTCGACAACTTTCTTTCCATACTTTTATTTTTTTATAAACATAATAAATAGAATAACAAATAAACCTCAGATAGACTCGCAGTGAAGGTAATGATGTCGTAAAATTTGTTCATTTCATTGATAAAGTCAATAGCGTATGGCCTGACTTTGACGAATATCCGGTGCAATTTGTCATTTACTTTGACCTTTATTGTTGAAAATTAATATATGTTTTTTTTTTCATATCACATCGACAAAAAAATCCGCATGTCCATCTTCCTCAAAAGTACTATGAACTAAGGTTTCATCGATATCCAAAACCAACATTTTTCGATGTTTTTCTCCAAAACTAACAAAATTGAAATTCTGAAGACTTTTCCAAAAAAATTTCAAGTTTATACTTAACATTTAAAATTTTAGCACTGTTCGTCTTTTCAACAAGGGGATGAAATGAAATGGCATTATTTGATTTGGAATGGAATAACGTTTTCTTTCTTTAAATTCATTTTTTTACTTTAATAAATAATCAAAGTAAACAAACTGATTTTGGTCTGCTTGATAAACAATTGAATCAGCATTAGGCTTATTTTTCTTCCCTTCCTTATGCAACTTATCAGAACTATGAATAAGAATAAATTAATGATGATCTGGTCAAGCAAATACATATAAGAAAAAAGTGACTTCATAAATAATTAATAAAAATGTTCGAAAAATAAAAAAATAAATTTTATAAGTTTAATATTTCAAACAATATTATTTAGTTTTTTTTTCTGTATTCACTCATTCACTCAAATTTTGCCCAAACAATTCCCATTAAATTAATGATTTTCCCCCCAAAACTCTGTTTAAATTTGGAAAAATTAATTCAAACTTGACACAATAAAACTTCTTCTTTTTTTTTAATGACTTCCCTTCCGAATTACGAAATCAAGAGAGTAATAGGCTCAGGAGCTTTTGGTTCCAATTTTTGTTCTTTCTATTTTACATTAATCTTTTTAGGCTATGTTTTCGAGGCTTATGATCACACAAACAAAAGAAAAGTTGCGTTGAAAAGGATTGAAAAGGTAGGTGAGCAATTAAGTCGAGAATTCGAAATTTTGTTGGACATCAAAGATTGCAACAATGTAGTTACAATCCTGGTATGTTTTTTGGAAATTTTTGATTATATAAATTATTTTTAGGACTTTTATTATTCCTTGACAAATGAGAAAAAACTCATTCAAAACATTGTGTTCGAATATTTGGATGAGAACTTAGAGAATTTGATCCAAGTTTATCTAAAGAACCGAAAGCATTTTACCGAGGCCCAAATAAAGGTCATTAAAAGTTTTTCATTTGTTTTTTTATTTTATTATTAAGGATTTCGTTTCTCAAATTTTGAGAGGTTTGGAATACATTCATTCTAAAAGTACATTTAATTTGGTTTTTTATTATTAAAATACTTTATAGATATTGCTCATCGGGACTTGAAGCCGTATAATTTTTTTATTACTTCATCGTATTAAATGTTACCTATTTCAAAGAGAAAATGTTCTGATTAATAAAGAAGGTGTGATTAAAATTTGTGATTTTGGCAGCTCTAAAGTGCTAAACACTGCAGCAAAAAACACTCCCTATATTGTTTCTCGGTATTATAGAGCTCCTGAACTCATCCTATGTATGACAAATTACAATACTTCCATAGATGTCTGGGGTAATTTTTACAATTAAAAAAATATAAAAAATAGTAAAATCAATTAATTTGAAGCTGTTGGATGCATTTTAGCTGAATTAATAACCTTGGAACCTCTATTTCAAGGGAAAACAGAAGGAGATCAGTTATTTGCTATCTTTAAGGTGCTCGGATCACCAGGGTCTGAAGAGTTTTCAATTTGGGAAAAAATTTTGGTGAATTTTGATCAAGTGTTATTTGCAGAATTCAAGGATTTCAAACCTTTCGATTTGAAAAAATTATTTCCTGGATTCAAAGATGTGGATAACCTAGTGGATTTGTTAAGAAAAATGTTCGATTACATTCCCACAAGAAGAATCTCTGCAAGTGAAGCCCTGAAACATCCTTTTTTTAAGGAAAAATAATACTTTGTTTAGTAAATAATATAATTTATGATTAAAAAAACCTTGTATTAGTTTATTCCATTCATAATCAATCAAAATTAATTTAAAAGAATTTTTTTTCTTTTTTGGTAGTGCATTTTAAAAATTCGGCAATTTAAACTTTGTCTGTTTTAATGGTTTTATCTGTTTGAATTTTCAACACGAAAAAAAAAATTTATAACAAAATATTGAAAAGATTTATTTTTTTATATAAGGGAAGCCTCTTTTCCAAATTTATAATTTTTAATTCCCAAATAAAAAAATTCGTTCCCTTAAAAATCTCTTTTTTTTTCACTTAATCCCCAAATCCTATGAGCAGCAGAGGAGACATTCTGGTCTTGAATTACCCTAAAGGTAAAGCAAAAGTCATTACTTTGAAACTAAAAATATCATAATTTTTAATTGTTTAGATTGCGAAGAGAGCCCAGAAAAACAAGTAGAAGTTCCTTTTATTTCCATTCCGAATGAAATTTTTGTTAATTTTATTTTAAAAAAAGCCTGATGATGAGTCAATCATGAGAAAAAGTTCAAATATCTGTAAAAATCTAAGCGTTTTTAGTAATGAAAACTCAGAAAACAATGCCTTTGAGCATGAAGGTAGAACTTTTAAAGATCTCACTCCACTTTTTTTAGACTCAGAAAGGAACGATGCAGGAATTTCGGGGAATGATGAGGAGCTAACCGTAAATTTTAATTAAATTTTAATTTTATAAAAAATTGTTAACAAAAAAAAAAGCACTTGCAAATAGCATTATGGAACCTCAGCCAACAGGAGTATTATAATGAAAAAAAAGGATTGCCAAAACATCTGTTTTCCCAGATCAAAAAGATGAAGATTGGAAAAGTCAAGAAGTCATGCTCTATTTGTCATAGTGATTTTATAAAAGGTTTTATTATTATCAATTACATGTATAAAGTTTTATTATTTAGATGAAAAAATTATGAAACTTCCTTGCTCTCATATTTTTCATTATAAATGTGTCAAACAATGGCTAAAAATCTCGATTTTTTGTCCCCTTTGTCGTTTGAATTTGAAAGAGTTTTTCGAGACAGTTGAAATTAAAAGAGACAATGAACTTGGCGCAAGTTTTAATTAATCATTTTTCTTTGTTTCAAGGATTTTCTATATTTTCCTTTTGTAATTTCAGATATCAATGATTTTTGTAAATAAAAATTGTGAACTTATTTTCAAAAAATATATAAAGGAAATTTACTATCATAACAAATAAAGCATATAAAACCCAAGTCTATATTTTTTTTTTATCAAATGTCATCAGTTTTGCATATCCCTGTTTCTTTTGTTCGATTTCTTCCATGAGATTCCTAATCATTTGATTTTTTTCCTCTATCTTTTTGATGATTTTCTTCTTTCCTGATAGAGTCAAATTCATTAAAGTTAAGAGTCTTTTGTTATTCTCCTCATTTTCTATTTCTTTTAAATCTTCCAGACTTTCCTTAATTTCTTCATTCATTTTCTCCTCAATATTATCAACGCCAGGAGTTAATGATTCGAACCCCTCCGTAAAATTTCCGATCACAATAATCCGATCACTTTCATTTAAGAGCGTTGTTGGTAAAGGATTTGTGAGAGTGATGGGAGTCGGCAATATATTTTGATTCATTTCCTCATCAAGAATCTGCCCTTGAAAAAAGTTTATACTCACATTATAATTTAACTTTTTAATGGTGGAACTTCTTTGTTTTTTCTTATGACTATATCGTTCTGTTATCATTCCAATTGGAATTAAAGATGGATTTAAGCAACAAAAGTCTACCAATAAATCTTGATAGCATTTGTTTTTATAGGCCTCAGGACATTTGATTGTTTTTATTTGCAGATTTTCTAAAATATGAATGTTCTGATTTTGTGTTTCCCATTCCCCTTCCCCTTCATTTTCTGCAGTGTGTCTTCGATTTTCATTATAAATAAACATATGAATGAAAACATCGATATTTATTGGATTGGAAGAAGAAAATGAGACCAAAGAATCAAGCACATTCAAAATATAAGAATCTCCTGCCATATATTTAGGATAAAATTGTGCTCCAAGTTCTTCAATGAATTTTTTCGGTTTATTTGCTAAAAACTTCAATTCATTATGATCAGTGGCCTCAATCGTGTATGGTACAGTGAAATATTCATCTAATAAATTTGCGAGAAGTAAACATTCTGGCGTGTTAGATTCATTACCTGAAGAAGACATTGGGTTAAAAATGCAGACATGAAAGGCCTTTTGAATTCCGCAATTTTTCAGATGCATAATATCAAAAATATCCCCTTGGACATAGAAAATGTTGGAAAAACGCGATGTCAAACGACTCCACCGATCGTCGGACTTGGTCTCTGAGTAATAAACAATGGGCTTTTTTGTTTTTGCCCTCAATGAAGCGATAACACTTTCGTAGATATTTTCTGAATAAAATAATATTATATGTCCTGATATTTTGCTACTGATATCCTCTTTCCATAAAAGAAATTCATTGCTGAGGAACTTTCCAAGAGTGAATGAATTATTATTAAGATGAGTGGTTTCGAATTCTTTATGAATGGATTCTTTTCTAATAAAAAAGTTCTGATCTTCATCCGTAAAGTTACAGATTTTCAAGTCATTGGCTTCCAAATCAAAAAATGTCAGAAACTCTGCTCTCTCCTGATTACTTGCGATCACAATTCCTTGACAATAAATATAAATAAAAGTGTTTTTTTTTTTTAATTACCAAGATCTTCACTTCGAATTAAATAATTTTGAGGATTTATCAATATTGTCGTCCTTGTGTCATATTCCTCATCACTATATTTCGTTTTCACTCCAATCAAAAGTAACCCTTCTGAATTCAAACTACTTTTGCTCTTGAACAGGATTTGAACTACATGACTAAAAAACATCCCATGGAAAAAAGTGGAGATTTTCACACAGAACATCTCCTGTAGCAAATTAGCCCCATATTCCATATACCAATTAATATTTGTCAGATCTTTTTGCATGTACAACAGTCGATTTGAACAAAAGAAGTTCGAGAAAATCGTTGAGAAACCTTTATTAAAGATATTTTCTACCATTAGAATTTTCTTCAAAGTTATAGTAGAAAACACTTTATTCCAAGGAGACCAATGATTTAGGTTTCCATAAAACCTTTTCCCGATTTCAGGGTCACTTACCCTCAAAATTTTTGGTGTGAAAGGGAAACATTCTTGGTATAAATTCATTAAAGCCATAAGCATTTTATCATGCTGATAAGAAAAAGTGGAAGGCGATTCATTTACTAGAAATATCTCGCGACATTTTTTGATATTTGACTTCGAAATCATGGTTTCGCTCAATAAATTGCATTGAAGATATGACACCTTACCCTCATAATTAGCATTTCCCATTAGATTAATTATTTCCATGGAAGGAGGGCTATTTCTTATTAACAAAACATACATAATTTTCCTTTCTTCTTCTAGCTTGAAAAGCTCTTGCAAAATTTTTAATAAGGAATTCTCGTTAAACATACCAATTATTACAATATGATCTTGATGCTTATATTCACAATCCCAACGTGATGTCTTTGATTTGACGTCATGAAGTTTAATAATCTGATCCACAAGCACAAAAATGAAAAGAAAAACTAAAAAGCAAATTAATATACGAGAACTACTGGAATTTGCAACAACATCTCCATAGCCTAAAGAAATAATGGTCTCAAACATCAAATAAAAAGCATAAAAAAAAGTGTAAATGTCATCAAAATATTGTGGATTTCCGTTTTCATCGATTTTAGTCACTGTATATGTGTCGCTATTGAAAATGCCATCAAGTTCATAGGATACACCAGCTGAAATGAAAAGCAATGCAAACATAGAACAAAGGAAAATTGCCAATTGTTTTGTAAACGAAAATTTCGAGTCATTGAGAGAATTATCTATTTTATCAGAACTCTCGATCTCATATTCCTTAAACAAACGGTAAAGTCGCAGAATTCTTATTATTCGAAAAATTTGTAAAATGTGAAGAAACCCCAAAGCAGATTGTCCAGTCCCAAATAATAATTGAAGATAAATCGGTAAGATGGCAAGAACATCAATAATGCTATGCATTTTGAAAAAGAATTTTATCTTATTTTTGCTTTCTAGAAATTGTTTCACAAGATCCACACTGAACAATGCTGTTATTACATAATCGCTGATATGAATAACATCCAATAAACTCTGGTTTTGCGAATCCTCAATAACATATGTGCTCAAGATATATAGCACACATGATATAAGCGAAAGAATGGCCTGTAAAAAGTCGCTTATTATGTGGATAATGGTCTTGATCCAGCTTTGAGAAGTTTGGAAAATATGACTCTGATTTCCAAGGAATTCTATATGTCTTTTAATCAAAACATCGACGATATTATCTGGGATTTTTTCATTTATAGATGGCGCCATTTTGAGAGTCAATGGAGACTTAAGAGAAGAAAGAGTTGAGGTTCGATGAACAGACAAAACCGTTCCAATCAATTTATCAAATAATTTTGAAAATGTGTTTCTTTTGGCTTCATTCATCATCATCGAATAAAGACTGCGTTCAATTTGTAGGAAAGTTGCTCGCAATTGCTTTTTCCAATTCAAGTGATTCAAAAGCTTTGTTTTTAAAGATACCACATCATTAGTGCATTCTTCTTCGAATGAAAAATAATTATTCGATTTTCGTCGTCTTTCATCAGGGTTTACCTCATATGGAAGCTTCATGGATTCAAAACTTTGCATCTTCTTAACTTTGGAAATTAAATGAGGACGTTCAAATTCATCTAAGTTTCTAGAACTTGAATCATTCTCATTCTGCAAAACAATATAAGAGGGAATATGAATAATAGTTATAATAAGAATGATGAACTAACTTTCTTCTCGAATTTGAGTTCTGAAAGCTGGATTTTAATTTCATTTTGGCTTTCGAAATTTCTAATGAGAACAGAATCTCCAAGAGTGGGTGTTATGGCTGTGGTAAGTTTTATTTTTGCCGGACTTAAAAGGGGAGATTCTGGAATTTTATTAATATAGGTTTGTGATTTCATAGTTTTTTATTATAAATATTAATTGAAAGAAAACCAATCAAGGCTTAATAAAATTTAAAAAACTACGCTCACACATCAATAACACAAAATAGGAGTTAATATGAACAATAAAGAATAGATCAGTTTGGAAATTATCCTTTCTTTAAGACTTTCTCTTTTGCCAGAACTTTTTCTACATAAAAAAAAATCTCAAAAATATATAAATAAATAAAATAAAAAACCGATTTCTTCTTTAAACTTTATTAATTCCTGCATTTCTTTTTCTAAAACAGGATTCTTGCTTGGATGATTATTCGCATCTACTTTGGGCAATTCTTCAAAACTTCTCCTTTCAGGTCTTAACACCATTTTAAAACCTTTGAATCCGTCTGAACGTGACAAATCAAATTCCTTGTTCACTCGAGTCAAATAGTTTGAAATTGAAGGAAACCTCATTTTTTCATTATATTCCATTAATTTTTCTTCTTCGAAATTGGGTTTCAGTTTGCTTCTTTCGATGAGTTCATCAAGTGTATGTTTCGGGGAAATAAAAACATTAGCTTTGCTTGCTTTAATGTTAAATATTGATTTATTTTTTAAGGGTTTTTGGAACACTTTTTCAAGATAAGGGGAATCTGTATATCGTCTTATCTTATTTAAATGAATTTTTTGAATTTCTTAAAATTTAGCTTTGATTTACATTTTCATTCGCTTCAACATCAACTACTTGCATATTTTGAGCCTTGCAAAACAAACAATTGGGTCTCATATTCTCATCTTCACTAATTTCTATATAATACAATAAAAAAAAGCCAAAGTTTTTAGAACTTTGATTCATAATGGAAATGCAAATATGACAAATGTAGTTTCCACAACATTTCGCCTTGTAAATTTCTAGTGAATTTATAGGTTTTTTAAAGTTTAGAAATCATCTATTTTACTATTATAATATTGGAAACATATAGGACAAAGATAGGGGTATTTGTGAATATCAGGGGTTTGAGGCTTTAATGCAGAAACCTTGGAGAAATATAAAAATTCCAAATAAATATTATTTTGCAATCAAAACCTCTAATTTTATATTGTCTTTCTTTGTAATTATTTCAATTTTCTTTGTTGTAATAGGTGGACTTTGAGGCATAGTCAGGGGTTGTTTGCAGCAACAACAACAGAAAAGGTAATAAAAGAAGTTTTTTGTTCTTCTTTCTTGTTCATTTCTCATTTAATTGCGACTTTTTATATATGTTTAGTAAAAATATGAGAAATTAAACTTAAATGAAATTATTAAAAGTCCAGCTTTTTTTGTTTTTATTTTTCATTTTTATAACAAAGATTTCTTAAAATCGTCCTGTTCAGATTTTAATTGTTCTGGATCTACTATTTCGATGGGCTTTTTGGCTCCAGCCTGTTTCACCTTAACTTTCTTCAAAATTTTCACAATCTTTTCGAAATTCTTTCATTTTTTTCTTTGAGATTTTTTCTTACATTTAAAGGGAAAATTGAATTCACAATTGGACGATTGCAGATATCATCAAAACCTTCCTGATCACCTTCATTATAAGTATCCAAAAGCTAAAATGAAAATATATGATAAATTTATTGTAACATTATTCTACCCTTTCACATGTTTCTCTTTCTCTTGATTTAATGAATCCAACCACTCTACATTATTATTATATTATTTAATAAATTTTCTAATAATACTCAGAAAAACATTTTGATAAAAAATCCTCAGCAGCGATCGTTTCCTTTTTCACTATTAGCAAAGCTAAAACTGAGAGGACTTGCTATTAAATGCAAAATTAAGTTATTTTTATATTTTGATTACAGTAAAAGGAGGGCTCTTTTGGTTAGCTTTGTTTTTTTCGATTTCATCTTTAAAGGATTTCACAGCTTCATCATAACTTTCTGCATCAACTAATATTGCAATATAAGTATTCAAAAGATCTCCTTTCAAATGAAGTTGGCTGAACTCTTCAACATCATGCAAGGCTTCTTCGAGTAACTTAACAGCCTCTTCAATTGCCTTTTTCTCTCTATTCAAGAATTTCGCGACTTTTTGAAATAGTTGAATAGAATTTTGAGCTGAATCTGCGCATTTGAAATAAACTGCAGCCTTTGGAATTTTTGTATAAAGAAATAGTTTTTTTGAAATAAAACTTTTTTCGTTGCGTCAAGGATTTGTAAAACATCCACATTCGGTAGATTTTCCATATAAATTAAGACTATTGTTTCGAGATTCCTCGCACAAGCCCAATTGCTAAATAATAATTTGAATAACAAATTTAATGTATTTAAAAACTCATGTAATTTCTCATTCACTTCCACATTTTTATTCAATGTTATGATCGCTTTATCAAATTGTTTATCAGCTCGATATGATTTCACAGCCTCATCAAAATGAAAAGCAGCACTGGCATAATCTTTATTCCAATTAAAAAGCCCTGTTTTCAAACTAAAAAAATATATATTTTTCTAAAGGTTTAATAAAAAACAAACCATTTTAAACCTCGAGAATAATTTTCATCTCCTGATAATTTTTCCATATTTTTTAAGTTTTATATAAATTTTTTCAAAGAACTAATTAATTCCTGCTTTTTTAATTATCGCAAAAATTCTGAATCTTTAAACCTTTCGTCGATTTTTTTCAAATAAATCAAAATCTAATTTTTTTTTGATAAAGCAATTTATTAAAATTTTGCAAATCTTCTAAGAAAAATTAGAGATGGTCAAAGTCGCCAAAGGGCTTGCAGTTGGATTAAACAAAGGTTTCATAACCACGAAGTTATCTGAGAAAAAAACCAGAGAAAGACCCGTTTTACGAAAGGGGAGAAAAAGCAAAAGAGTCGGTCTTATTCGTCAAATCGTTCGTGAAGCGACTGGTTTCGCTCCTTATGAAAAGAGAATTCTCGAGCTTTTGAAAACCGGCCTTTCCAAGGATAGTAAAAAGGCATTGAAGGTCTGTAAACAAAGATTGGGTACTCATTTGAGAGCCAAAAGGAAAAGAGATGAAATAGAAGAAGTCTTGAGACAACAAAGAAAGAAGGAACAAGCCAAAAAGGATAAGAAGGATAAGAAGTAACCACCTTTTATGGAAATTTAAGGCTCTTTTAAGTTATTTTGGAACAAAAACCATTTCATATTTCGATATTAATAACACAAAAGATTTAATTTCTTTCTTTTTCTTTCAAAAAGAGCAGAAGCCATCTTGTTCATTAAAAAAAAATAATAAATTTATGTTCTGATAGCTTTTTCTATTTAGCAAATTTCTGAGTTTTATGAAATTCCAAAACAAAATCAAAGAAAATTCAAAATTTTATAACTTAATTTAACCATAATGTCTGCTCCAAACATGGAGAAAATCTGTGAACTCAATGTCACCCTCTCTTCCCCCTTGGAAATAGACGATTCCTTATTTTTAGTAGCGCAAAATGGAGAAATTTACAAGTTGAAAGAAGGCCAATTAAAGGTTCCTTCAAATTAAAATTCTCTCATAAACAATTATCCTTCCATAGACTGAATATCATTTTGGAGGTCAACCCTCAGCAATTGCTATTGACAAAGCAGGAAAGAACCTCTTTGTCGCTGATATGGCTAATCAAGCCATCATGGCAAGACCTTTAGATGAAAAGGAAGGAGAAGCAGCTCCTGAATTAGTTAAAGATTTCGAAGGGACCCCATTATTAGGTCCAAATTCACTTGCATGTTCAACGATTATGAGTAAAAAAATTTTTAAAATTTCATTAATTTCCAAGATAGATTCGCTTTATTTTACTGATAGTGGACCTTTCGGAGAAACTTCGATAGAAAACCCTAAAGGAAGTGTGTTTATGATTGATTTGGAAGGACAATTTATCCGGCCTTTGGCTTTGAATTGTTTGGCTTATCCATGTGGAATAGCGTTGAGTCCAGATGAAAGAGCAATTTATGTTAGCGAAACATGCAAAAACAGGGTCTTGAGATTTGTTTTAACAACTGGAGGACAATACTTTTTCAGGTAATCTCATAAATCTCCAAAATGAAGTTTTATAGTTATATTAAATTAATTCAGCACATTTGTTCAGTTTTCGGGCAGGTTCGGACCAACAGCAATAGCCACTTCTCAAAGTGAGTTGATTTATGTTGCAAGATACGAATTTTCTATCATTAATGGAGATGGAATGATCACTATTCTCAATGGTTTGGGCAACATCATTGATAATATTATGGTTCCGGGAGCTCCTGAAATCACGGGCTTAGCATTTTCCAAGTAAAAATAAAACAATTAATTAGATTCTTCGATATTTCTCATTAAAACAGATTAAAACCCAGCTTTTTGTTTGTCACTGAAAACAGCACTCAACCTTGTTGTATTAGAGTGGTGGTTCAAAATGAAGAAAAGGATGAGAAGAAGCTCAAAGGAGGAGAATAAATTCATAAAAATCCATAAGATTTCTTTCTGATTTATAAACAAACAATAATAAAAACAAATAAAAGAAATTAAAATAAAATATTAAGATGAATAATTTCCCAGGATTCCCAGCTGATTTCTTCCAACAAGGCCATCCTCCTAACCCAGATCATGATCCTCAGGATCCCAATGGTTTCTTTCTTTTATTAAATTTTCAGGAAAGACATTAATAAAAGAAAAAGAAAAAGAACATGATAATAATATGGAGGAAGAAGAAGGTGATTTTGAAGATATGGAAGATGAAGAAGAGCAAAAAGATGGAATAAACGATGAAAACAAAGACTTATATGAGCTTTTGGAAATTGAAAAAACCGCCACAGATGCTGAAATTAAGAAGGCTTTTAAAACCAAAGCTCGCATTTTGCATCCTGATAAGGGTGGTGATCCTGAAAAAGTACTAGATATGAAACATTCTTATAATTTAAAATTTTCTCAGTTTAAGGAGGTAAATGAAGCATATGAGATTTTATCAGACCCAGAAAAACGTGAAATCTATGACAAATCTGGAATGGTTGGTTTGAGAGAAGAGGAAATGTACGAAGGAGGTTCTATAAAGCCAAAGTTTTTTTGATTATAATATTTTTTTTTAGATGAATTCGGAGGTATTTTTGGCCATTTTTTCGGTGGTAATAAACCGAAGAAAGGAAATAAAGCTCAAAAACTCAAACCGATTCTTAAAGAATTACCAATATCATTGGAAGATGCATTTCTTGGCAAACATTTGAAATATAAAAATAATCGTTTGACCGTTTGTTCCAAATGTGACGGTAAAGGGGGTGAAAACGCAAAGGCATGTTCCACCTGCAAAGGAAAAGGCATGATCCAGAAGATGATGATGTTAGGTCCTGGGATGTATCAACATATGACATCTCCTTGTTCAGATTGTGCAGGGTCTGGCAATGTGCTTGATGAAAAAGACCTTTGTGAGCTTTGTCAAGGGAAGAAAATGGTTGAAATAGAGAAGGAGTTAGATGTTACTTTGGAATGTGGGGTTCCTCATGATCATGATTATTTATTTGAGGCCGAAGGTCAAGAGGAGGTTGTTAAAAACATTATTTTAGAACCCTTAATATTTTCGATAGCCTGAATTTTTAGCTGGCGATTTATATTTGAGAGTTTTAATTGAAAGTCATCCAGTTTTTAAGAGGGTAGGAGCTGATTTATTCATGGATAAGGAAATTAGCTTATTGCAGGCTTTGTGTGGGATTGAATTCGAGATTTTGCTGTTAAATGGAGAAATTCTAAATGTTTCAACTCTTAATAATGAGATCATAAATCCCAATGAAACCAAAACTCTCAAAGGCAAAGGGATGCCAATTTTTAAAGATCCCACTAAATTCGGTAATCTCTACATTCATTTCAAAGTGGTGTTTCCAAAGGTTGGCGAATTAACACAAGATCAATTGATTCTTCTATCAAAGGTTAGTATTTCGGTCTAAACAAAAAAATTTAAAGAAAAAATGTTTAGATTTTGCCCATTCTTGAGGATGAAGAAATGGTGAAACCAGATCCTGCCGCCCTAATTATGGAGGAATTCAATGAAAATGAAATGAATACCAATCCAGAAGGAGGAAAAGCTTCTGAAGAGGAACAAGAGTTCGATGATATGACACATGGTGGACAGAAGATCCAATGCGGAACTCAATAATATTTAAAGAATTCTATAATATTGGGGATTTAGCACTAAATTATAAATTTTTAACCACTTTTTTATAAAACAAATGTGGATAAAAGAAGATTTGACATTATCTACTTCTAATCTTTAATTAGAAAGAAAATATCGTGTTAAGTCCTGACTTGCGAATAATCCTGTTAGAATTAAAAATTTATAAAAAAAATTCCAAAATTAAATTTCCATTATTTTATAATACAGCAGGAATTAATTTGGCAATACCTTGGCGACTGGCCCCACAGGAAATTGCCAGACTTTGGCCATGGAGATTAGATTTGCAAGGCCGCTTTGAATTAAATTTTATTTATAACTTTAATTATTTATCATTAATGGAATTAATGAAAATAGATAAGAAAAAATATGAAAATAAAATAAATGAAATTTCATAGCCTCCATGGTTTCTGTGTCAGCATTTGCATTCTTTTTCTTCTTCAGCTCTTCATTTTCGTGTTCCAAATTTCTACGTTTGTCTTGGATTATAAAATCCATAATCAAAGTCAGGAATAATTGAATAATATCATCGTAAAAAGACTCAACCATTTATATTTAAGAGTGCGCAAAGTTTTGGACGTTTCTATCTTTAATAGAGGAATTTTAAAAAGTATTTCGCGAGCTCATTATTAAGCATTTGCAACTCTTGATACTTCCTATTTGTTATATTTATGGTTTTCCTTCTGCATCAATTTCTGTTACAACTTCCCAAATTGTTTTTCTGTTTTAACAATTCCAGTTTTCATTTTGAAGTTCTGTATTGATTTTATTTGTATTAACTGAATCTTCGTCCTTGCCAATGAAATAAACAAAATATTCATTATATTTGATAACAGAGTAGGAATGAAAAATATCAGCGCTTTCTTTTGCTGGTGTTAGTTTGAAAAAACCTGTATTGTGAGACATTTTAAATCTTATCCTCCAAAAAAAATTGAGTGAAAATCTTTAGTAATTTTCATTTTTTGTTTTTTGTTGTTCTCATAAATTTTAAAAGATAAAAAAAGATTCATTTTTGCAAAAAAAAATGTATGAAAGGAAACTAATTATGAAGAAAAAGAATTAATAAACATCACAATATTTTTGTTTTGTATTATATTTTCACAAAAAAATTTCATTTTTTTTTTAAAAAGAAAAATCTATAAAAAAACTTAAAATTAAGTAAAATTTTTTATATAAAAACATCATATTATTAAA
>Ga0302186_10001099_pt1 | contig 23090 bp, 10 predicted proteins | sample II_Bog_E1_2_FD_198782 | JGI IMG/M metagenome (GOLD analysis project Ga0302186, IMG submission 198782) | Peat permafrost microbial communities from Stordalen Mire near Abisko, Sweden - II_Bog_E1_1 | ecosystem: Environmental > Terrestrial > Soil > Wetlands > Peat | place: Sweden: Abisko...
ATGTTGAGTTTGTAATCATTAATTTTAAATTTAAGATATGACAAGGCAACCTCCCCAAATTAATAAACTCGACGATTATATCGGAGCCTTTTATGAGGATAATCTGTAAGCTAAAATTAAAGCTTCCAAGGACATTCTCTAACTATTTCAGGATTTTAACAATCTCGAACATCTACTTGATCATGGTACCCCATAATTTATTCAGATTCTCTCTTGCCGGTACTCAGTAGAACGCTTGGTGAAAATCATAAACGAAATATTGATTTAAGCGTTTATGTATTGTCAGTCTTCTACATCTTGTCAAACTACAAGCAGTTTCAAGAATTATTGACGGAGAACAAAGTGGGAGCAACTATTATTGAAGTTTTGTAGAATCAAATCCAGCGATTTGACCTTCTTTATAGCTAGTACATCGAGATGTGGAGGCGCAATAATGAAACAGATCGCATATCGGCTCGTTCTCAGCTAAAAAAATTAAATGTGTTGATTTGGAAGCAGGACAAACTATTTTATGTTTGCCTAAACATTTTGCTCAACATTGGAACCAACCCAAATATATAAAAAAAGATGCGTAAAGCAGGCCTTGTACAAATTTTATGTAGATGCCTTGAAAGAAACGATTTTCATCTGCTTATAGTGACATTGGGCTTCATTAGAAAATTGTCAGTAATGGGTGAATACAAGGATCAAATGGTAATCAATTTGATATTTAGCTTGCAGTTGGAGTTATCGAAAAATTAGATCGATTTTTTACTTGTGACAATTAAATTTTGCTTAATTTTGCCCTTCTTGTCTACTACAATCTAATTTTCGATAAAGTAGCTAGGGAAGCAGTTGAAAAAGCTTCTCTTATACCGAAATTCGTAAATTTGCTTGCCCAGGATTCTCCAAATCGCATGACTGCTTTAAATATATTATATCTCCTATCTACTGACTCTGGCATTAGGTATACTCTAGCCTATACAAACTGCATGGACTATGTCATAAAGCTTATCCTATTTCCACATGCAAACATTGGAGTGATTTAATTGCTGGCCTTAGCAATAAATTTGGCAGCCAATGAAAGAAATGTTGAGCATATAACACCAGAAGACTTTACTAAAATTTTGGAAAAGGCTGTCAAATCATAAGATCCAACTCTTTTGAAATTATGTAAAAACATACTACGGTCTTGCAAATCTTAGTAAATACACGCTGGAATGAAGATGGTAATTAAAGATAGGTTGATGAAACCTGTCATGACAAAAACTAAAAATGCATAGATGTGCCTTTAGATGTTGGGAATCATGGCCAACTCAAAATTAAAGAAAGAGTGGACTGATGTCCTGCTTAGCAACTAAAAATTCATTGACTATTTATAAAAAATTATGGTAAATGGAGTCACTGAGGATGATATTTTGCTTTAAGTTCTGTCTCTTATTTCTAATATATGTCAAGAGGCAGAATGTTGTAGCTTAATAGAACGTAAAATCATATGATATTTAGAATTATTTTAACCTGTTCTGAGTCTCTTCCTTAGTAAGGATTATGATCCCTAGTTCATCAGTCAGATACTATACACCATATACTCATTCATCTTTCATGCAGTTGGATTAGAGAGAATCCTCAATGAGGGCGCCGTCCTTATGAAAATTCTCGAGTTGATTGAAGATCCTAATGAGGGAGTTCGCTAAATCAATGATGAAGTATTAACAATTCTCAGAGAAACCGACGATATTTAACTCAATTAAAATATAAAACAAAGCAAATTTTAAAAGCACAACAGAAAGTGGCTGCAAGAGACATAAGGTATCCAAGACTGGGTGTATGACAGCAATCCTTATGCTTTTAATGAATAAAATTTGGATCCAAGAATGTGGGAAAGCTAAGATGACTATGATTGAATGTCTATATATACTAAGCTATAATTTCGTAATAAATATTTTACATTTCTCAAGATAATATTTACAAAATGACCAACATCTCTGTTAGAAATATAAAATATAACAAGTATAGCTGAATGCAAAAATTATCGATAAGTGATTGAGGAATAAATATAGAATAATTTAATGAGAAGTAATAAGAAATTCAAATATACAAATTAATATTTTTTAAGATTATAAAATTGCAAAGGATACATACACTAATACTTTTACATTATATCAGTCCATCCAGACAGGTTTTTACATCTTCATAAGCTCTTCATCTCCTTCTTGCCACTACCCTTCCTTTAAACTTCCAACATCTAGCTGTAAGATATCAACCTATTTTGCTAACAAAGATCCAATGTTTGGGGTTGTACGCCCTAAATCTCCATGGACAAACTCTTTGATATAGGTACCAGCGCTTGCCCAAACTTCGAGAATGGCACTATGATTGCTGACAAGATGCATTTTGAGTCGATGAATGGTTTTGTCTCTAATCAAAAGCGTACGACGGTGCAATACTCTTAAAGGAGTCAGTTGCTGAAGTGAAAGATCTTTGATCTGGTCGAGTTTATATCTATCTTATTCCGAAAGAGACTGCATGCTATAGATATAGCATAGATAATGCTTAATTTTCTAAGTTTCGGCTGCTTTCAGTTCCACACTTATAAAGGACTCTGTAGTTTCTTGTAGTTCCAGTACTTGAACATATGGATTTGAATAATTAATACTGAATTCCAAAAGTTTCACAATTCTCCATGAGTGAAGTTGCTCTATATCGCTTTTTTCTTGTCCACTTGCCCATTTATTAAACTAATTCTGGATATACTACCTTTTAGCCTATGATTCATTAGCTAAAATGTCTTTTTCCTGCAGAGATTTAATGGATTTGATAGGATTTACAAATTCAAGCACAAATGGTCTTCCTCCTTTGAGCATACGCACATCAATATCTTCTCTGCCTCCTGAATGAAATCTTATCTCAACTTTATCCTTTGTTCGTCCTGGATAGAATAACTTATAAATACGATCTTCTATCTCCTCTTGCAAACTACCTTCTGTAAGTTTTTTGCCATTTATCATCCAAGGGGTTTGCGATAGATATCGCGAATATTTTATATATTTACCGCACAAGTAAACATTTTTTGTTTGCAAAACCACCTTATGAGTAATATTTCCATTTTCGGGGAAAATCATTTGGGGATTTCCTGTTGTTAATTGCCAAAACTGTGTTCTGTTCGACAATCTATTAAAGATAGTGTTAAAATCTGCTTGCTTTAACGCAGTAATTTTGCCTAAGTTATAGGCGTTACATTTATATTGAACAGGGTGTTGATGATGTTTGTGCTTTTGTTCTTTCTCCTTTTATGGAACTAGATCCAAGCATGCTTTTCTGCCCTTATTCTTCTCTTTCTTTTTCTACAGTCCAAGAAATGAACAAAACTGTTACATAAGAGCCATCTCACACTCTTGATCTTTGGATTCTTGCTCTAATGATATGACCAAATTGTCAGCATTTTCTTAGCTTGTTGAAGTCATATTAGTAGTTTCGTTCAGCTAATGAGCTAATACCCATTTTAAAACTGTTTTAGGATCAATTTGCCGCCCTGTTTCGATGGGAAGTATTAATATATTATAAACAGCCTGCAGTTGCTCCGTATTTTCTCCTCCTTTGTGCTCCAGCTCGTAGTATACATATCGGCTGAGCAACAAATTACGCATGTAAACAATACTGGGAATGCGAATGTTGAGTTTGAATTTTTACCATTGATCAAATCCCTGCTCAGTAACCAAGGCGAGCACTTCCTTTGTCACCGAGTGCAAGTATGCTTTTTGAAAGATGCCTTGGCAGAGCCAGCACACATGCTGCATGCAGCACTGTGAAACGTCATATTGTGCAAATTATTAGCTGTCTGGAGTCACATCAAGTAAGTTAGGTAGAATTTCCAGATAAAATGCTGAGTCATTATACAATCTGGGATGTTCAAAACTGTAGAAGCGGAAGATACACTTGAAGCACAGCTTATAATCAAGAAAGAGTAGTTTAAACAAAAATTTAGTGGCTTGTAATTGTTAAAAGGCTCGCTTGTAGCAGCCAAAGCGTTGCGGAAGCTCCCATAGTTGATTGGGTTACATTAGAAAGAATTATATAATTTTATGAAGAATAATTTAATCTGATTAAATTGATATTTAAATAATTTTAAATTCAATGATAATGGTGGAATTATTTTATTGTTAATTGAAAAAACAGCGATTATTTAATCATATTTAACTACTGTTTATATTTGCTTTTAAGGAGCCATACTTATTCATAAAATTGAATCTATTTACCCATAAATTTAGTTTCGCAAATCATTCAGCAACAGTTCCACAATGCGATGCTATAGGAAAAAAATTAAAGAAAACATTAGCAGAATTTGATAGAAATGAAAAGTTAAGCAGCGATAAGTAATTTGCTGGAGCTAACTTCTTCCGAGTATAGTATGAACTAATCAATTATGATCTATTAAGCGAAATTCTCATGATTAATTCAAATGAGTCAACTAAATCAAGAGAATCATGAAGTAAATTACATAAAGTTCATGATGCAAGATAACAGTTGCTTCCAATAAGGCAAATTTAAAGGGATTAATATTAAGTTAAACATTATATATTGATATAGATATACTAATAAATTAAATATTAAATCATACCACAATCTTTTAGCTCATGGGATTGTTCTTATCCTAGTAGTTTAATTTGTCAGTTCCCAACATTTAACCATATTTCTTCTGACCTATATAGACTGCTCTAATGAAAGCGTTAACGACGACTAATAAGGCTAAGCTTGACAGGAAATATCCCACCCCAATAAACCATTCAGTGGTCGATATCTGATTGAAAATGCACATAATCAGCAGGGCAGCGTCCAAAATAATCAGTAATCCATTTTCAATAATCTTGAAGATAAAATACTGCTGGTCAGTGAAAATTTAATGTGATTTGCAATAAATTACTTCCATAATATTGATGAGGCAAAGGAAAGATAGAGTAACAGTCGGGATATTTCCTAAATAAGCAATCACCAAGGCAATGAGTAACATTTTTATCGTCCTGAAGATTGGATAGCCAATTCTATGATGAATTGACGGTAAAGAGTATTCGCATATTTTTCCAAAGTATATATCTGAAAATTTAAGACGAAATTATGAATAAGTAATTTCATAATAAGACTGACGGCAGTAGTAGTTGACAAACAATGGCCAAATAAGAGTGCAGATGCAGGAGAGAATGCAAAGAATAGAATTAATAGTTTAACTGCGATTACTGTCATTAGGGTATTTTAGACTATAAAATTGTATGAAGCAGAACCAGACAGTTGCCAAAAATTGATATCTCCAAACCATATCAGCGAAATTAAGGCTTCTACCAACTATCTTATTGATTAAGGGGAACAAAAAATGCTTCTATTCACCTTAATTATTTTTACTTAGTAGATATCTCTTAGAAAAGAATAGAATGGCAAACCAAAACAGGTAGATGATATTTATTATTACAATCGGGTAGAAAGCACGAGAGAAATTTATATCAGTGCTAAAAAGAGAAAAACGAATAGGCCCAGATTGAACAACATTGCCCATTAAGAATGATTTTATGAATTAACGAGTATTAGGAGTAAAAAAGTTTAGACTTAATATTCTATTTAGACCACCAATTACATCTCTAAAAGTCAAAGGTAGGTAATCAGGAACAATGTACACGTGAAGGAAAATAATTTGTAGTACTATGATATACTATTCAAAAATAATGCCACAACCAATAAGAATGGTACAAATAATTAATACCACTCCAATCCAGGAACAGATTTCGAAGAATATTGCAAGAGATGTTATATTTGAGAGTTGATGAACGGAAAGAAAATCAAAACGGTTAATGTTGACTGAAGCAATAAGAGATAATGTTTTAGACGAATTATTGTTGATTGTAAGGATGCCATCAATGAAACTTGTGTTGATTGCTAGGAAAATATTCAGATTACTATTTCCCTCACTCAAAGAATGAATTTAATATTAATAGGTCTCCAATTTATCAATTTTAACTACTAGATTTGAGACTTGGTCAGAGGATATTCCACTAATTAACAATTTTAGACCAGATTTAGATTGGACGGAAAAAGGAATATATTCAATATGAGGAGAAGACAATTGCAAAGATTAATTTACTTGATCTTCTACTATCAGATAATTTGATGTCCTGACTACAGAGCTTTAATTTGTTGTGATTTTAATTGTGTTATTAGTAATATTAAGATTACTTGAGTTTGACAATGAATCTTTTTTATTCAATTTGCTCAAAGATGCATTGATTGCGACCTTTTTGCTGCTATTGAGTTATTTTATTTAATATTTTTTGTTACTAGCATTTATCTCTTCTTTTTGAATACAAATTCCTTTTGATAAGTCGAATCGAAAGGATCCAACACAACCTTCTATCAATTTAATATTGGTAAGAGCCCACATAGAATTATAGAGTGAACTCGTAAAAACTACTTTTAATTGATTTCCAATTTGCTTGTTATTTATTATTTTCATATTAATTTTTTCACTGATGACACTTTTACCCGAACAGATTAGAGAGGTTGACTGCGACTCCACTTTTATACGGCTTCCATAGGATATTGAGAGAGATTAAATATTAACAGATTAACTTGAAATATTGACAGTCAAGAAATCACTAAAGGGTAACCATTCATCACGAAGGAGATTGAAACTTAATTAGAAAATTTAAGAACTAGAATTAACTTGAAATGTCTTTTACAAAGATGATGCACCTGTAAAGAAACCCAAAACGTCAATATATTTTTTGCCAGAAGGAGATGAGTACTGACAGATTGAAAGGCTAGAGTTACCAACCCATCCATCTCTTAATTTTAAACTATTATTATCTCTCCTTTGACCCAATTCGTTGCTTACTACCTAAATAGATGATTTCTTACTTGTAGTGATGGCTAAATTAGGCATTATCCATTGGAAGGAGAGTTCTAATATCCCCATTCACAAGGGCTGTCTCCTTTGCATAGTGCTAAATCATAAGGTGAACAGTTTGAACAATTTCCTAAACAGTTGTTAATCGGAAATAGTATCTGCGACTGAGTTGCTAAAATGAGGAGTAGAATATATAGAAAATGATCTTTGGAATTCGCCATTTAAATATTATAGAAAATTATAATTAAGAATACTTAAATTAATCCCAAAATATAAAGTATGATATTGTGATGAATGTTGTTGTGAAATATCTTAATTTACTTCTTTTGATGATATAATTCTTTAACAATATCAATTAAAATATAAAGTTGGGTTCATATTAGAGTTAGCAACCTTTCTAGTACTCTTGTTGTAAAATAATTTAGTCAAACTCTGTGAGAGAATAAGAAATATTGATAGTATTTCATTCAGGGCAGTATCGAAAAGACTACAGCCATTACTCAAATCTTCTTTATTGACAATCAAAATTATTAAAAAATTTATACCTTTAACTTTGATTAGTCATTCTCAAATAAGGCTTTCCTTGTTTTATTCATTAAATTTTAATATTATGTTGATAAATATATTTAGTAATGAATCTCAAGTGGTTAAATAACCATAATAAAAAATATATATAAAATGAAGCATATTTATCTTAGTTAACGCGATACAATATAATATTTAAGAGCATAACGGTCTTATGTTTTCTATTTTTTCTGGTTAAACTTTAAGTTTTATCGCTTTATAAGGGAATAAAATAAATTGATTTCGATAGAGGGGTAAAGCAATCATATGGCTTTTGATAAGATTTACAGTTAAAATATATCAAAAATGTCTTCGCTTTATTGGACTATATAACAATTAAAATACACTCGATCCATTTGTTAGAGTTTAGTCAGCAGCGATATTCTATCTTTACCCCCATAATGAATATCCTCCAACCTCCTTTTCCGACAGAAAGGATTTAGTTCTATTTCCATGATCTCTTCAGAATTATCGTCAGTCATGAGACTTTCTCTATGTTGATAACAATCCTCTCTTTCTTCATAATAGTCAGACATGGCATTTTCCAATGTCATCGTCTCTAATTCAAATGAATCACAAATTTCCTCTTGGAGTGGTCTGAATATCTATTTAATGACCTCAAAGTCGGCTTGCGTGGTGCCTATTAATTTTCAATGAAGTTAGATAGCATCTTAATAAATATAATAGTCTAAATAAAGAACAGCTTGATAATTTATGCTCTAAAAAGATATATACGAGAAGTTGAACTATAATTTGATGAATCTGAGCAATTACTATTTGCGCTATTTGTAAAATTTTATTTTTTATTGAAATTTCTTGGTGGTTTTGAATTATCCGACCTTGGTTTTAAACTTGAATGATGATGGATATATTGTTTATTATTCTATCGTCAAATGACGATAAGTAAGTTTTCCATTTGCACCAAGTCATATCTTGGTCTATTTTTTTAATATTTGATGCGATGTATAATATTTATACTTAACTATTCATATTTATTCATTCCATTGTTTTGAAAATGCTTGATTTTGCATTACTTTTCTTAATTTATGAATTGTTGTCTTTAATTGTTTTCCTTCCAAATTTGTTATAAATAGAAATATCTATTTTTTATTTGTTAAGATCAATAATTTATATTTTAGTTGATATCTTACTAGAGCATTAATTAATATGGCTTTACAACTGACAACTCGTTATAAGGATAAATTTGTTTTGTTTATGACTGATAATATGATTGACTTAAACTGTTAGTTTCAATATATAATTAATCTTCAATATCTATCTTCCTATTGATTGATATCAATATTCTATATTTTGTATAAAACTATTTTAAAACTACTAGTATCGTATATACTCTGACAATCGAAATTCTATACTGTGGATCTTCCAAAACTTGGAAAGTGTTGTGTTATAGTTCACTTTCAAAGACAGGAATAAAATTATCATCGGTCGCAGAAAAGATGTAGATGCGAGAATTTATAATTACATATTCGTATCAAGGATACATGATACTCTTAAGTATAAATAGGATACTAGAAAATATATTGGAAGTAAATCACAACAAATTCAAATTTTGATTTTGAATGAAAACGAACTTCATAGAATCTATTCATGTATGGATCAGTGTTCATATTGGAGCTAATTTTTTAAGTTTGAATTGATTAGAGAACTATTGATAAAAATTCCTTGTTATGAACGAGGAATGATTACTTAAGAACAGATGATAGTGAATAAATGATCTGACGATTGAGAGATAATAAAACAGAATGAATATGAAGACTAAGGAATAAAACTTCCGTAGATCATTATCCATCCAATAGATCCCATTCTATATTGAAATTATCCATATTGACAATAAATAAAATTTAAAAATGGTTTTCAATGGTTCTAAAATAAACTTATTAATAATCAAAAGACTATAATACTTTGGTATTTTCTCCTCATATCTATATACTGAGAATATGTGTTGGGAATGCTCTTTTAATCGAGACAATTATCTATGGCTTAATTTTTTGCAAAAATATTGTAATTCTTGCTAATAGTACTCCATCGGAGATATTCGGCGCACACCAAAAACATTAGCGATAGGTAGCAGCAAAGTATTGTTCCGGTTCTACTTATTTCTGTTTATTTTAAGAAACTAATCATTTTATTTTACAATTACTGGATATCAATTTTTACCTATTTGTATTTCATTAAAGACTGATTATATTTTTAGAGGTATTCTCTCACAACTTTCTTGAGCTTCACTTCTTTGTCTTGCTTGTTTTGCACAAAATCATAACCAATCATGCCTTTATTTATCTTCAGCAATAATTCTTCCAGAATATTGATGATTAATCCCTTGATTCCGGATATTATTTCTTCATTGACTGACTATTGCAAAAACTTAAAGCCTATTCTACAGAAATGAATAAGCCCAATTGATTCATTGAAACTTATTTATCCTTTTATCAGTTATTAATTGTTAATAATGGCTTTAGGAACTTTGTTATGCACGACTGTCTAGCAATTATTTGCTTCTGGCTTGTAAAAATTAAACTTCAAACATTTCTCTGATTGATTCTTTTTAATCACATGATTCTTTTTAAAACTAATATTTTATTTCTAAGGATTATCCACCACATCAATATCCATTAAAGTTGTATCACTGGTGGGCTTTTTCACTGTCTTTTTAATATCAGCTTTTTTGTAAGATGAAACAATTATCCTTTGAGAAAGAAAATTAACTCCAACAGTATTTTTTTGCATATAATGCATTTTTTCAATCTAATTTATGGAAATTCTTTCATTTTCATCAATCTGAAGACACCGTAAAATTAAATCCTTTAATTAGAATGATATATCCCATCTTAGTTGAGATTGACTTAAGGGCTTTAACTGACAATTCCTTAAATCTTCATCACTTTGACAGTGATGATAGGGCGTAAAGCCATGTAAAAGCTCATAGAGAACGATTCCAAAAGCCCAGACATCAGTTTTTGGTCCATAACGATTATTTATATAACCTTCTGGTGCCATGTAAAGAGGTGATCCTATATTCATATCTTAAAAAGATTCTCTATATTACTAATTATTTACCGCGCTTGAATTGCAAATCCAAAATCAGCTATTTTTGAAGTTCCATTTTTTAAAAATATGTTGGCTGTCTTGATATCTCTATGAACGATGTTTTTAGTTGATAGATATTTCAATCCTTAGTAAATATCTTTGACATATGGCCACAGTTCTTGCTCTCTCAAAGGACCCCTTTCCTTCAGAGTTTTATCAAGGTTACCCTGTTCACAGAGTTCAGTAACAAAATAGCAATGATTAGTGCTTTTCAAAACTTCGTGACATCGAATAATGTTAGGATGATCAAGTCCACAGATAATATTAATCTCTTGCTGCAATAACTCTTCAAGCTTTGGAGATGTAAGAGTATTTAACTTGATCACTTTGATGGCAAGTTGCTATCCTGAATAAAATGGAATCCTACTTGTGTTTTCCTTAGAAGCTGGATGAACAGTTGAAAAGTTTCCCTTTCCCAGGATGGTCTATGTGTCATAGGTATAGTCTTTTATTCTTTTGAAGCGATAATTTGGAGTACAGAAGGCTTGGCTGTTGACAATATTGTTGGAAGGATTGCACAAGTTCATTTTTTCAATAAATACCTAAATAACTTTTATTGACTATATCAATTTGATAGCTTAACTTTCTATATTCAAAAATAATCTCGAGAATTCAATGTGTTTTACACAAAATAACTGAAGGATTCGAAAAAAGAATTACTAAAAAAGAAAAAGATAACATTTGTTTCAGGAAAAACTTTTTTACAAATCATGGCAGCGTCAATTTAGATAAAAAGATGATTATTTATTTTGATGTTTAATAAAAGATTTATATTTCAAAAAAATAGAGAATACTTAATTAAATTTTGATCACATATGAGCAAACAAAGATATATAGGTCAAAGCAGATTCATATATTCATATTTAGTTCTCTCCAATTAGTAATTAATTTTTTGCATCTTTTTGGCGTATTTCCTCACTTGATAATTTTAAGGTTCATCTCTATTATAATTATAATTTTATCCTTATTAAATGAAAACTTTTCAAATGAACATTTATTATTCTGTTATTGATTTAATCTCAGAATTCATTTTAATGTTGATAATTATGCAATATTTTTCTATATAAGGAGAAATTGAGATAAAGGAACCCTATAATTAGGCCAGTTAAAATTTAAATGTAAACTATTAATCCCAAGATTCATGGCAAAGATCAAGATTACCTAATAGGAGAGCTGTTGGGCCAAGGCCAATTTGGTAAGGTATTTAGAGGTTGTACTCAATTTGTCCACTCAGACGTGGCCATTAAAGTTATTCGTAGAAACAAATTCATCAAAAACTAAAAATTAAAATTACTCATCGAGAGGGAAATCAAAGTTCTTTCCTAGTTTAATCACCCCAATGTCATAAAGTTTCATGAAATCATTAGCGATAAAAATGATGTCTTTCTGGTTTACTAGTACTGTTAGGGAGGGACATTATAAGATAAAATAACTTTAAACGAAGAGTAGTTAATTCCCATATTCGAACAGATTCTATAGGCCCTTTTTCAAGCTGAAAAATTAGGGATTATTCACAGGGATATTAAACCAGCAAATATCCTTTTCAAATAGGGTCGAATAAAGGTGGCAGATTGGGGATTTAGTCGATTATTAGCTAATGGAGAAACTACTTGCAGTTTCATTGGAAGTCCTGCCTATATGGCCCCATAAATACTTAAAAATGAAGAGTATAGCCTCAAAGCAGATGTTTGGTCATTGGGCATTGTCTTATTTGAAGCACTGACGGGAAATTGTCCATGGATATCCAATAAGATAACTTCTTTGTATTCATAAGTTGTAAAAAAACCTTTGCATTTTCCTCCGTAAATCAAAATTTCATAAAATTTAAAAAATATCATAAGATAAATGCTGACAATTTCATCAAAGTAAAGACCTTCTTGCAGCACTTTGAAGAATAAATTAAAATAGCTTGCAGGAAAAAAATCTCAAAGAATTCATAAAATCTAAAATTCTGGATAGCAAAAAAAAATAATGAGTTGTGTGTATTTTTTGGAAATGGTTCAGTGGGGAAGAAAGTAACTTATTGAAACTTCAAAATTGTTGATCTTTGTGAGGCTTATTGAACAAAATTTGCTCAAGTTAAAATGTACAAATGGAAATGAAAAGTAAATCTCATCAATTTGGTAAAAATAATTTAAAGTGGTACGGTAAATTAAACAAAAACTTCAATCTAAATGTTTCAATAAAAAACCATCTTCTCATATTTCATCTCGGAATTAATCGATAAAAACAAGTTAGTCCGAAGACAATCCTGAAGGTGAATGGTAATTTATAGTGAAGCAAACAATAAAATATGTGATAGAATAACTGGAGTCTTGCTATAAATAGATGAACAAAAAAGGCAAAACCCTTATGTAACTGAATTTATTGCTGGATCTGATCATCTTTTCTGAAATGCAAGAAGAATACTTAAAAACCAGTGTTGATAACTATCTTCAAGAGCTGTCTGGCTACAACAAAAAGACATTGCTAAAATTGCTAAACTATAAACTTTTACTGATCAATAAAAAATATTACCACTGATCCCTCTATTCTTTAAATTTTTACTATTTCAAACATATCAAATCATTTTGCTAAATATATCCACATTATAGGCATGTTGTACAATTTTATAGATATAGGTTATTTTCAGTTTGTGTCAGGTCATAGATGATAACTCGATTGTTTCTTCTTTCAGAAAGGACTGCATTTATCAAAAAACTTTAAAAACTTAGAGACCTCTATGCCCATCTAAAAGGCAAAAAGGCAAAGGAAATATGTTTGAATGATACAATGAAAAATAATTGAATTTTTGATATACTTGCATCAATCTTGATAAAATTTTATACCTCATCCTCAAGTTTATTTTAATTTTATATATCGATGCTTTTGAGTTTTCCTTATGATAAACTGATTGAGAAAAGAATGTTCCAGAGTATGCATGATGGATAAAATTACTAAGTGTAAAAGATTCTCTTTGAGTTAATTTAATTTGCATTAATTTTTATATTTTAAACTTTCCTTTGAAGTGAATGCTTCTAATATTCACTACTTTGGACAATTATTATGTATTTTCTTTCTTTATTCATTTGAAAACATATTTAATTTCTTCAAACTTGATCATTAAGATTACATAAATATAAAGCCTTAAAAAAGTAATATGCAAGCAGATAAAATCAATATTTTATTTTGACTAATTATATGGGAATTGATTGTAAAAAAACAATATTCCTTTTATAATAATAAATGGGAGCATGTGTTAGTTCCGAAACACAGAAGAGCGATTCTGAAAGAAAAAAATAACTTCTCACAAAACAACAACAAGAATAAGAATTAAAATATGAGAAAAATGTCTTGAATTTTCTAAACCCCAATAAATCCAATAACCATCTTATGGACTAAAATTAATTAAAGCAAACTTTAGGGTAATATTTCGATCAGTTTGATAAAAATCATGACGGATACCTGAATGAATAATAAATAAAGGAGTGGCTGCATGAGTTATACTCCAAAAATAAAAAGAAGCTAAATTATTTTAACTCTCGTGCATCTCAAGAGTTCATGATGAAGTTCGATGAAAACAAATAAAAGGCTATTCATAAATAGGACTTCTATAAATTTTATAAGCAATGATAATCTTATTCATTTACTCATATATGTAATGACATCGTTAAAAGTAAGACTACATATCCTTTAAAATAGATAATTTGATTTCCATTATGAACAAGCAGAATCTTTGATAATAAAAATTATAAAAGAATCTATTCAAATTAATTAAAATTTTAAATGATATTGGACAACTTTACATTATGCCCAAGTATAAAGATAATAAACCTCAGCCCACAAATATTTTACTAGAGCAAGCCTTATTAAATCATAACTCATGCCCTTTACTTAGATCTTCAGTCAATATTAAAGAGTCAAATCATTATGTTTTCAGCCTCAATACTGCTGAGGCAATACAACTCATATGGAGAGGGGCTTTTTTGACCAAAGAGATATCTATTGCCGAATAGCAACTCAGAGAAATTCAAGTTGATAAATTTATTGGAGAAAATAACCAGCTGTGCGATATTATTGTATCACTCGCAAAGCATTTGGATAAACTATCACCGAGTTAAGGGATAAAACCTTCCAAAATTGTCGAAGGAAGGAAAAATTTGCTTAGGTTAGGAGAAATTCAGCATAAAATAAGCTAAATCTGGAAAACAATAAAATAGGAGTATCAGCCTAAATATGACAGTTTAAATAATCAAAATACGTTAATAAGTTTGCTGAGAGTCAACTTTGAGTCTCGATAAAGATAAATACTTCTTACTTTTATAAAAAATAAAATTCTTGAGATGGACTTATTACTCTTTGATTCATCGATAATGTACATTCAAGAAATAAATGAGCAATAAGTAAAAATAACTCTATTTAGTGCATAGTAAATTTGGAGCAATGTTATCCTTCCTTACTAGTGCGCAGCCAATAACTAGAACAAATAATCGGTTTTCAATCATATCGTAAAGGCGTAAACAAATATCAAGAGTCAATGAAAATAGCAGCATCTAAACATTTTTATTTTCATAGAACGTTATTTGTTATGTGCCATAAATGCTATCGTCTCTTATTAAATAATTCAAAAGGAGAGATATTTTACTATAGCTGCAAATTCAAGTAAATTAAAAGCGATTCTATTTCAAATTGGTATAGTTACCAGCAAATCCTTCTCTACGCAAATCTGAATTCAATTCCTGAATTATATTCGAAGAAACACAAAGATCAATCCGAAAGTGAGAAGTAAAATATCAAATATTTTATTTATCCATATTGGAGAAGGTATTACTCATCATGCTCGAGATACATTTGCGAGGATTGTTATATTAAATAATCGTCGGTGAATATTAAGCATAAAAAATAAGAGGAGACAAAAATTTCCTTTGAAGATAAAAAATAGTAATAGTAAATGATAGATGAGAATCTGGATAATGAAAAGGTAAACAGTAAAATCAACAAAGAAAAAGTCTTAAAAAATCCTTGTAAATTTTGTGAAGGTACCTGTTAATGTCAAAGATGCAATATAGCAGATACTCTAAATAAATTAATTGCTTTGTACGACTCATTTGGAGGGTCACTTGAGCCCTTGAGTAAGAATTTTATTTTTGCCAATTAAAGTAACGACAAAATAATTATGCATGCAATTAAATCAGAAAAAAGCATGAATTAAAATGAGGAAAAGTATTTACAGGAAGCTTCATAAAATGAAGATTATTCGGATTACAATGAGGAAAAATATAAAACTAAGATGATTAGAAAAACGAAATATCAAATAAAAAAGGAGAGAAGGGAGTTTCTAAGAAGGTTAAATGAAAGCAAGCCCAGGATACTATTTTATGATAGCTAAAAATAGATAACAAATTAAATGATGAGGTTTGCTCCTCTCTAAATAGAGAATTCAGCAGATTAGATGATTCAAAGGGATGAATAATAAAAAATAATGAAAAACAATAACGATGGTTTCTTTTAAAATCCTTCCGGTTCATCGAGCTCTGGGTCTTAATATTCGTCTTCAGTTGACTCCAATGTTATCTTCCCAGGACTACAAAATTTCTTCAGTGAAATAATGTAAAAGTAGGACCAGCAACTTAACGTGAATAGCGTCTAAGCTGATGAGAATCCATGAACACCTAAATGATATCTATATGATTTATTGCATTAAAATGGATTTTGATAAAAAGAGTTCTGCCTTTGTTTTCAAAAAATTCCTTTTTCAGTTTAAAACTTACTCGCCTTTAAGCTGATTAATTTAATAAAAGGTAAATTCTGTGTTGTACGTAGAATAGGCCGAAAGAATCCCACTCTATAATAAATAGTTAATAATCGTATTATTATTTGATTATTTAATATAATTTTTGAACTCTAAATATTGGCAAATTAATAATGGAAGTAATAAATATAAAATAATAAAATCAAATTTGCAAAGGAGAAGTTTAGAATTGGGAGGTAATCATCAAACTGACTCAAAAAAGATATACACTTTGTTTTATTTATTTTACTCCTTATTTATTGAATGAGTGCACTAAATTCATTATGCTTATACTTCTGATTTGATATAAAGATACGCTAAATCGAAACTATTCCAACGCCTAATTTGCTCAATAGTTACACTAAGTAAATCATATTTATACTTCTAATTTTCGAAATAATTACTCTGAATCGATGCTATTTATACAGCTGATTTTATCAATTGTTACTCTAAATCAATGATATTTGTACTCCTATATTTATCAAAAATTACCCTAAATAAATGATATTTAAACAGCTAACTTTCTAAAATGTTACCCTAAATCAATTATGCTGATACAGCTGATTTTATTAATAGTTACTCTAAATCGATGATGGTTATACTGCTAACTTTCTCAATAGTTACACTAAATTAATGATATTAGACCCCTAATTTTAGCAATGGTTACACTAAATCAATGATTTCTGTACATCTAAATTTACCAACAGATACCCTAAATTAATGATATTTATACGACTAACTTTCTAAAACGTTACACTAAATTCAAGGATATTTATACTTCTAATTTTCTCAATAGTTACGCTAAATCAATGATATTTATACAGCTAACTTTATTCTATAGTTACGCTAAATGAATGCTATTTATACGTCTGACTTTCTCAATATTTACACTAAATTAGTGATATTTATACATCTAGCTTTATTAAAATTAACACTTAATTAAGACTATTTATACGGCTGAATTTCTCAATAGCTACTCTAAATCAATAATTTTAGACGGCTAGCTTTATGAATAGTTACACTAAATCAATGATTTTATACGGCTGATTTTATCAATATTTACACTAAATTAATGATTTTATACAGCTGACTTTCTCAATAATTACTCTAAATTAATGATTTTTATACCACTGACTTTCTCAATAGTTACCCTAAGTAAATGATATTGATACGTCTAGCTTTCTCAATATTTACGCTAAATAAATGATATTTATACAGCTAAATTTTATTAAATAGTTACTCTTAATCAATGATATTTAACGTCTAAATTTCTCTATAGTGACGCTAAATCATTGATATTTATACAGCTAATTTTCTCAATAGTTACGCTAAATCAATCATATGTATACCTCTGATTTTTATTAATAATTACGCTAAATCAATGATATTTATACGCCTAACTCTTCTCAATAGTTACACTAAATTAATTATAGTTATACTCCTAACTATATCAATAGTTACCCTAAATCAATGATATTTATACGCCTAACTTTATTGATAGTTACCCTATATCAATAATATTTATACACCTAACTTTATTGATAGTTACACTTAATCAATTAAATTTATACAGCTGATTTTTTCAATAGTTACACTAAATCAAAATATTTATACGTCTAACTTTATTAATAGTTACACTTAATTAACGATATTTATACAGCTGACTTTTTCAATTATTACTCTTAATCAAAAATATTTATACTTCTAATTTTCTCAAAAGTTACTCTAAATCCATTCTATTTATACGCCTAATTTTTTTAATAGTTACACTTAATCAATGATATCTCTACAGCTGACTTTCTCAAAGGTTACGCTAAATTAAAGATATTGATACGTCTAACTTTATTCATAGTTACACTTAATTAATGATATTTATACTGCTGACTTTCTCAATAGTTACTCTAAATCAATAATTTGAGACGGCTGACTTTATCAATGATTACACTAAATTTATGCTATTTATACCACTGACTTTCTCAATAGTTACACTAAATCAATAATTTTATACAGCTGATTTTAGCAATATTTACACTAAATTAATTATATTAATACAACTGACTTTCTCAATAGTTACTCTTAATCAATTATATTATACGCCTAACTTTCTCAATAATTACGCTAAATAAATAATATTTATACCTCTGAATTAACCAACAGTTACTCTAAATTAATGATCTTTATGCAGCTGACTTTCTAAAAAGTTACACTAGATCAATGCTATTTCTACTTCTAACTTTTTCAATAATTACGCTAAATCAATAATATCTATGCGTCTGACTTTCTCAATAGTTACTCTAAATAAATGATATTTATACTCCTAACTTTCTCAATAGTTACGCTAAATTAATAATATTTAAACTTCTAGTTTTTTCAATTGTTACCCTAAATTAATGATATTTGTACAGCTGAATTTATAAAGAGTTACCCTAAATTAATGATATTTATACAGCTGACTTTATCAATAGTTACTCTAAATCCATGCTATTGATACGCCTGCCTTTATCTATAATTACACTAAACTAATTATATTTGTACAGCTGATTTTTTAAAATATTTACCCTAAATTAATTATGTTTATACGTCTAATTTTCTTAATAGTGACCCTAAATCAATGATACTTCTACCACTGATTTTTTTAAAATATTTACTCTATATCCATTTTACTTCTACATCTAACTTCCTCTAATAGTTACTCTTAATTTTTGATATGCATACGTCTAACTTTATCAATAATTACGCTAAATCAAACGATATTTATACGCCTAACTTTATCCATATGTACCCTAAATTAATTATATTTAAACGGCTAATTCTCTCATTTGTTACCCTAAATTAATGATATTTCTACAGCTGACTTTATCAATAGTTACCCTAAATCAATAATATTTATACTTCTGACTCGCTTAAGAGTTACGCTAAATCAATATTATTTATACCCCTAACTCTATAAATAATTACACTAAATCAGTGACATTTATACACACTAAATTAATTCTATTTATACGACTGACTTTCTCAATAGTTACACTAATTTAATTATATTTCTACAACTGAATTTTACAATAGTTACGCTAAATAAATGATATCTATACATCTATTTTTTTTAAGAGGTACCCTAAATTAATAATATTTGTACGTCTAACTTTCTCAATCGTTACACTGAATAAATGATATTTCTTACAGCTAGCTTTCTCTATAGTTACTCTAAATCAATAATGTTTATACAGCTGACTTTCTCAAAAGTTACGCTAAATTAATAATTTTTATACAGCTTGCTTTCTCAACAGTTACGCTTAGTCATTAATGTTTTTACAACTGATTTTCTCAATAGTTACACTTAATCAAAGATATTTATACTCCTAAATTTTTTAATAGATACCCTAGATTAATGCTATTTATACAGCTGACTTTCTCAATTGTTACGCTAAATTAATGATATTTATACGTCTAATTTTACCAATAGTAACACTAAATCAATGATATTTATACGTCTAATTTTCTCAATATCGACGCTAAATTAATGATATTTGTGCAGCTGACTTTAATAATAGTTACTCTAAATTAATTGTATTTATACGTCTAATTTTCTCAATAGTTGCACTTATTAAATGATATTTATACTGCTGATTTTATCAATAGTTACTCTAAATAAATAATATTTGGACGGCTGATTTTCTCAATTGTAACACTAAATGAATGATATGTATACGTCTAACTTTCTCAATAGTTACACTAAATCAATGCTATTTATACGCCTAGCTTCATCCATAGTTACACTAAATCAATAATAATTATACGTCTAACTTTATCCATAGTTACACTTAATAAATGACATTTATACGCCTAGCTTGATCAATAGTCACACTATATTTATTATATTTCTACTTCTAACTTTCTCAATAGTTACGCTAAATCAATAATCTTTATACATCTGACTTTCTCAATAGTTACTCTCAATAAATGATATTTATACAGCTTTCTTTCTAAAAAGTTACCCTAAATTTATAATATTTATACATCTAACTTTTATTAATAATCACCCTAAATATATGATATTTATACGTCTAATTTTAATAAAAATACCCTAAATTATGTCCTTCATACATCTAAATAACTTAATCTTAACGCTCAATTAATAAAACGTTTACTTTTTATTGGCCCTAAATCTAAATAAGCTATTTTTTGCAGCTTATTTGCTCATTAATGACTTTAATCTGAGTTCAAATATTGCTAAATAAAAGATTGTTGACCAACACTTCATGATATATAAATTACTTCAACGACTTCATAGAGATTGACTTACCCTGGTTGACATCTGCATGAAAAAATAAAAACTATATTCTGGCTAACATAGTCCATACAACGATCTTAAGAGATTGGCTCAGTCCCAAAAGACATAGGAGAACTGCAATGATAACACTAGTGTTCATTTGGCTCGAGTTCAAAGAAGAATGATGACTTACAAGAACAATGGTATTAGTAAAACTGGTAAGATACATAAGCAATGGGCCTTTTAATTTTATAAGAGTTTCATAATTAATTTTTTAAAGGGATTTGTTGATGTTTTTCACACTTTTTGCAAAAACATTTTTTTGACTTCAATCTTTTGAAAAAACTGATGTCAGCCCTACGAGGATTTCGTTGGAGTATTGACTTATAAATCCTTGAATTTCTTATTGATGAGTGTGGATGTTTTTGAAAAATAATTTTTAAAGCTGATGAAAATATTTGTGATATCTTCGGAGTAAGCTTGCTGAATCAAAAATCTTCCAAAACATAAGACTCATTTTTTCAATAAGGGAAATAAGTAAGATTATTAAAGAAAGATCATTGTATATTAATACCAAGACAATACAGCATGATGCAAGACTTAATTTTGCTTATATGAAGACAAAAAGATCATTTAAAATCATACAAGTATAATCGATCTTTAAGACTTTACTCTAATCTTTAAAAAATTAATTAAATAGTCGTTTCAATAATCCTTATCTATTCATTAAAAATTCATTAGTTATTTTTCGCCTTGGGCATCCTGAAAAATATGAATTTTGATATTGTAATACATTGAGATATTTTTTATGAGGACTACTAAAAGAATAATATAACCTTGGGCTAAGCTCGATTAATTTCCAAACACTTTAATTTTTTTATCAAATCGCAATTTCAAAAGTTTATAATAGCATTTTTTGTTATTTGATTTTAAGATCGATTTTTTGATTTAAGGTGGAGAGATTAAGATTTCTGTCTTGGGATTTTGTTATATTTTACAGATTTTATGTTTTCAATTTTTTGGACATTTGGCTAAGTTGATTATAATCTTAGAAAGAAAGCACAAACAATAAAAACTTACCCCCCATGCAAATCTAGAACTAACATGTTAAACTAAAAAATTGCGTTTCTAATGATTTTTAAATTTTAAGTTTAGTTCAAAGAATTTAAAATGAGGAAGCAAAAAATCCTACAGTATTAACAAATTGTTTTAATTATATTATGGATTGTGAAAAATCAAAACTAATTGTCTAAACAGAAATAAAAGTTTAACATATGCTACATTTTCTACAGATGGAGGTTTAGAGAGTCTGATTTTTCCATAATATTCATCTGGAAATATCATTAATAAAAAAGAAAGGTAGATGGAAAATATCTAATAAGTCTTATTCATGAGCTAAAACTTCATAAGGAAAGAAAATTTGTTTAATATTAAGTCAAATGGTGATCAGTGAAATATAAATAACGATTGGAATTAAATGATGTCATTGTGAGTGACATTAATTCCTCTTGGAGAATAAAGAAAACACATATTGAGTAATCTTGAGTATGATCAATCTCATGAGCCTTCTATTTGAAATTGTATAATCTTTTATTTTCCTTTTATAAGTCTTTATGTTTAGATGCATGAGACGGATATTTTTTTAAATGATATCATCTTTAATAATTATCAAAAAATGATATGATTCCATTTTGTAAAAATATGTTGGATACTTTAGGATACATTATAAATTAGTTGATGATCTTTATTCATCTTCAATTTTTAAGCTAATCGTTTGGACAACTAGAAATATTGCCAAATTCATAATTGTTATAATCGATATAAAGCAATAAAAATCATATGGACAAAGAAGAAGTTTAGAATTGTGGGAGGTAATCATCGAACTTACTCAAAAAAGATATACGCCTTCTATTGAACTTGATACTCCTAGTTTATTGATTAAGTATACTAAATCAACGATATTATACTTCTGATTTCTATAAAGGTATTCTAAATCGATTTAATTTAAACGCTTGGATTTTTCAATAGGCACTATATCAAATATATTTATACTTCTAATTTTATCAAAAGCTACTCTAAATCAATTATATCTATACTGCTGATTTTATCAATAGTCACCCTAAATTAATTATATTTTATACGTCTAATTTTCTCAATAGTTACTCTCAATCAATAATATTTATACAGCTAACTTTTTCAATAGTTACTCTAAATACATGGTATTTATACGTCTAATTTTCTGAATAGTTACCCTAAATCAATTCTATTTATACAGCTAATTTTTTCAGTAGTTACACTAAATCAATAATATTGTCCCATAAATTTTAATAAAATATGGAAAGCGAATTTTATCTATATTTGGAAAGTTTTATAAATTATGCTCTTGGTCCCGCATTAGAAAATATAATTTTTATCACGTCATAATAATGATACAAAAAGTGCTTGAGTTGTGAACAGTGCTATGTGCCTGTCAATAACTTAAGATTCTCAGAAGTTTGAAAGAATCACAG
>Ga0302186_10001100_pt1 | contig 23087 bp, 18 predicted proteins | sample II_Bog_E1_2_FD_198782 | JGI IMG/M metagenome (GOLD analysis project Ga0302186, IMG submission 198782) | Peat permafrost microbial communities from Stordalen Mire near Abisko, Sweden - II_Bog_E1_1 | ecosystem: Environmental > Terrestrial > Soil > Wetlands > Peat | place: Sweden: Abisko...
TTTCTTTAAATTATATGAAATCAAATAATCGAACCAACAGGAATATTCGATTATTTGTCATTGTATTTTTTCATCGTTTTCAAAATCCTTTAACCTTTATCCATAATTATATATCCATCGCTTAAATTAAATTGTGGCAGTTATATTATGAAATCCAATTTTTCAAAGATGATATATGACTAATATTTTGCTTTTTTCAATAGATAATAAACTAAAGACTATTCGAGGACAAATAAATAAATTATTTTATCGTCAAATTACTAACCTTTGGAAGATACTCGTCATTTTTTGTTTTTAAGTGTATGTTTATTACGCAATGAATGAAAAATATATTTGATTGAAGTATTATATATTTCCACAATCACTTTATTACGACAAAAGTTGTCACGACAAAGTAATCGAATATTCTCAAAACTTTATTTCCTTGCTAATATTAAAATGTTCGTATTCGTGTTTTTCGTGATTTTTTACTTTTCTCTGATAAAAAATAGCTTTTTCTCGAGTCTTTCAGAATTATTGGCTTGACCAAAGTTTATACAAATTAAAAAATATGTTAATATCAATTTTCAATATAAATGAAAATGTGTTTTGTAATTTCGCATAATAATTTTAAGCGTTATTACCAATGTCCTTCAAAAGATTTGTTCCTATTTGCGTGTTGGCCCTCGGCTGTGGCGTATATGGCTTTCAGCAAATCAACAGATCACCGATTATGGCTGCTTCCCCCAAAAACTTAGAAATTCAAAATAAAAGATTGTAGGAGTACGAGGCCAAGAAGATGGAAGGAGTGATCTTGATCGACTTAAAGGTAAATAAACTCATAAAGCTCAAAGAGGAGCATTATGAACACGAAAAGAAGATGATTACTCCTCTTTCAGAATGATTCCATATTGATCATTGTATTGAATTTGATAACATACCTTAATAAGTAATATTTGATTCAGTCTACAGATGAAATAAAAAAGCGACCAAAGATTGATTGTTATGTTTTTGTTTAGAAGGGTCTATCTTCAAAACTTTATAAATTCTTCAAAACAAAAATCCTATTCTGGATATTTCCCTTGTGACTGGTCTGCTCATGAAAAACATATTTCAAGGGTTCTTCAAGCTACAATTAAATGGTTAAAATAATTTATTTGTTTATTAAAAGGGTAATCATATACATTTTCATGATTTCAGCAAACTTTCTGACTTAAAATGAGTATGCTCTCAGTGATTTAAGGTACATAACTCCTTCTTTTATAAATTTTATAATTCCACTTATGCAAGGTTTACATTTGACTTAAAGTCTTGGAAGAATTCATATCGAATCTGCTGCATTGTATGAACAATAATAAACTGCTTCAAAAGCCCTTCCAATCCATAAAGAGGTAAGATAATAATTTTTTTTGCCATATATTTAAACAATTAAACAATTTTTTGTTTGTTTTTCTATTCATATGAATAGTATTTATTGATAAAATTAATGAATTTATCTTTTATAGGGGAAGCATCGGAACAATTTTCAACCACTTTAACTTCCGATAACAAAGAAGATAGTTAATATTACTCCGTCTCCAATCGTAAAAATGCACTCAAAGAACAAGTGAATCTCAATATCTCCCAATAGAACATTAAAAACTAATCAAATCCAAGAATGTGTTTAAAAATGCAGAGATAACTGCAAATGAAAGATATTAAAATTAGTTAATTGATGGCCCAATTGTCAAGACTACAGACAGATCTCAAGAAGGTAACTAATGATAATAAATTAATGGCATCTCAATACGAAGAAGCGAAGACACAATTATAAAAAATAGAAAGTCAATCTTTTGTGAGAGAGAAAAAATAAAAAGCCAATCAATAAAGGCTCGTGCTCTCGAGTAAATAATCTATATAGATGTTAAAAGATTAACTCAAGAGGCTATAAGCTGAAAACAACAATCTTACAAATAGTCTTGGTGCCTTATCCAAATAATATAAGGTCTCAGTCCGAAGATTAAAGGAAAGCATTTAAGAAACCAAAAAGTAATTAGAAGGAAAATTACTTGTTCGAGAAATGCAGCAGAAAAAGGTGGAAGAAATGTTTAAAGAAAAGAAAGTGGAATTTGCACAAATACTTTAGGAGAAAGATGCAGAATTTAATGGTCTTAGAGCAGAGAATATTCAACTAAAAAAATCAACTGTCTAAATGAAGGAGCAATTAACAAAATTGAAAAATATATCTGATTTAACAATTGACAGTTTGCAAAAATAATTGGCGTTGCGCTAGTAGAGCATTGATTTAGACAAAAAGCAGATTGAAACAAAAAATTAATAACTAATCTCTTAGCTAAAGAAATTTGGATAAGACATGCAGCTTTAGTCAAGTGAGAACTGTATTAAAAATATTTTTGAGCAATATAAAGAACAGATAAGAAGATAGATATAAGCAAAGATCAATGAAGTTTAAACATTGAAGAATAACCTGAAATCACAAAAATGCATCGAGAATGACTTAAAATCTAAATTGTCCCTCCTGTAAGAATAAAATACATTCATCAAATTTAATCAGTCCCAAAATGAAGATTTTGCTTCCATCATTAAGTCACATTTACAAAATACCATTGTTGCATCTCAGAAACCCGCTTTGGACAAAGAGATTTCAGCGAAAAAGGACAATAGTTCTTTATTCTAACATCCAGCAAATGAAAAGAATAATGCAAGTGAAAATATTATTTCTAAAGACAAAGTTTCTCATAATGAAAATTTCATGAACTTGATGGATTGCAAACTCAAGGTTGATGAATACCTAAGAAGAAAGTAATCAGATCCTAGACTAAAAATTATTTAAGAGGCCTCCTTATTTCCTAAACCACTTTTTCAATAATTTTAGCGTTCCCCATTATTAGGTCATTCTCATTCTAATTTTCACAGAAAAAGTATGAGTAATCTTTAATTCATTCCTAAAATATCAGGGGCAAAGAGTAGCAAAAATTTATTAAAAGACTAAATTTCCAAAAAAAAGTAGGCGTTGGTGTATCTGATGCATAAATCGTCAAAGATAGAACCTTCAAATGTGCAACTATCTATCAAAAGAGATCTATTTTAATATCTAGACCCTCATCCTCAAAAAAAGAGATCAAGTTCGATGATAAATTTAGTGACTGATAAATGTAAATAAAAGTTAGAGTGATTTTTAAATATTTATTGTGAACCTAATTACTTATAAAGCACGCATTTTTATGAAAATAATATTATCATTATTTTAGCTTATCTAGCGATTCTTAGCCTGGCTCCTCTTGCATTTCTAAAACTTGTTATTACTGGTCAAATTAATTTTAATCGTTTTGGAAAGGACGATTAGTTGTGATAGGAGGATGTTAAATAGATTATATGCTCTGTAGTTTGTCCAAATTGTTTGATTTTAACTTTTGGAGGGTTAATGGTCTGAGCTGCCTTGATAATTGCATTTGTGATTTATTTCTTTAGATCTCTTCCAATTTCCTCATTTCGCTTTCCTGTTTCCTCCTCATATCCATAACTAACTTTTATTGTCTGCGCATTCTTTAATTAGTAAGTCTTGAAAGCATTTCAACGTTCCTCTCATGTTGCGCTAGGTTGTATGTTTGACTATTTTGTATATTTATTCTGGATTAAATCTATCTAAATCTCGAGGTATTCACATTTTAGTTACTATCTCTTGATTCATTTACCTAAACAGTGATGGGAATTGTATTTCTAATCTGCAGAGACTTATCAATTGCTTTCAGTCTATTCATTAGCTCCGACCTCTTTGTTAATAGTTACTTGAGCCGATCTTCATCTCTCACATTTAAAGTGCTATTTGATCTTTTTTTATCCTGACCTTATGAGTTTTTACTATGAACTACTGCGATTCCTGACAATTTGCTCTAAGATTTTTCACTGATTTTTCTGTTTTGGAGGGGTAAGACATAGACGGCAGGAGTTTCATTAAGTTTATTAAAGAATTTACTGAAAGTAGTAATTGATTTATCGACGATGGCTGCTCTCATCTGCTTTAGCTGCTAATAAAGTGATTTTTATGATATTTCTTTTTTAGTTTGTTATGTTTATTGAGAGGAAATTTGTTTTATTTTGTTATTGTTTTTGGGCATTTCGAGGTTGAATGATACTAATTAATTTAAACGAATCATTGCAAAATAAATCAAATCAATCATTTCTTTTTGACAATTTAGATAATGTCTTCAATCGGAACTTTGCAATAAGGACAGATAGATTTTGGTAGTTGCTAATAACAGAATCTACAAACAGCGTAGTGCTTGCAAGGCTTGAACACAATAGTTCTAACATTTTCGAAGCAAACAATACAATTACAATTTTCTCCTTAGTTGTCACTTCTTGGTTCTTCTTTTTGTTCAAAGACTACCTTTTGCCGTTTCCAAAGCTTGAGATAGTCGAACAGTTTTCTCATGAATTTGATAAAAGTTATTATTAGAAGCATGATCATTAGGAATGTGATAAGAATAATCTTTTTTTATTTTTTTCTCAACTTTGATTCGATGTAGCATCTTTGTTTGGTAATATAATTCGGAAATTTACAGAAAATTGAATTAGAATCTTTGCCTTTTTCAAATTAACCAATTACCAAAGAGTATTGGCCATTCAAAACGCTATACAGACTTATCTATTCCCCCATGCTTGTAGTATTGAATAGATAACTGAAAGGAGCCCTGCTCACAAAAAAATTGTACATTCCCACAACAAATTTGACAAACGGATTATTTGATTTCAAGGACGCATTCCTATCTTTATAGACTTCATTTAGAGCTCCTGACAAATTAACTTATTTGCATCCCTTTATAACTATTTTTTAGCTTGCACTGTTCATATCCTGCATTGGAAAAGGCTTACCTCCAAATCTATTTCTAAACTTTTTATGTTATGAGGTTGTCGCCAATATGCATTGCCAGCAAGAGATTACCATGATTTTTTCATGAGATGATCACTGAGTTTGCCTTGCTTTATATCACTTAACTCCATTAGAGAATATATGCTGGTTTCCCCTTGCAGTTTTCTACGCAGTTTTAAGAGTCCTAGATGAAAAGATGTGTACCTCTAATAATCATAAAAACTTTCTTTCCCTCGGATGCTGTTTCCATTTGATGGACTCCCTCGGCTACTGATAGAATCTTCGTATGAGTTATTTTTTTTCTGAGCTAAGTGAGCTGCTTTAATTGTTGCACACACTTTCTGCAAGACCACAAAAAAGCAAGGGAGAGAATGGAGTTAATTATCATTCTAACTCAAATGAATTAATTATATACTTTTATTAAAAATCATAAAACAATGAGACGTTTTATTGTCAGCAGAAATATGAGAATATCAGCACACTACGTAGATTTTAATTATAAAATGTAAGGCCTTATTATATGAATATAATGTTAGATAGAGATAGAAAACAAAAGAATCTATCTAAATAAAAGCAAGGTCTTTTTAAAAAATATGTAATTAATAACTGGAAAAGTTTGATAAACTTGGCAATTAATTTATATTGTTTTATGGCAAATCAAATAGTTGCAATTTTATCCATAGAAATTGGGCTAAATGTAATATACTTAATAGACTCTTATTTTAGGGCAAACTGAATTATTAGGTCATTGATATTATAAATACTTTCTCCTGCTAATTATATACCTTTAATTGCCGATGAGTACAGTTATGTGTACAAACTGCTATCTAGTGATGCATATTCCCTGCTGTGAGGAAAGAAAAGTTATTTACAGCATCTGCTAGAACTGTTTGATGCAGATTTCTCTTAGTGGAGAAGAAAGATGCTTTCAATGTGGGCAGCATATCTACAGAAATCTTATGACTATCAAAAGTACTATTATTCACAAGAATCAAATCAAAAATATTGAAAATCTACCTGAGAATTACCATCTTATGATTCAAGGAAGGTATGATGGAGTTAATTATGAAAGCAAAAAACCTATGGTCAACTTGAATAGATGCAATTCACAAAATTATATTCAGAATCAAGTTAACTCAGGACAACTAATCGGAATGAGGGAAATTTACATACCTAAAGAGGAGAACAATTTTAAAGGACATTTTCCTCAAAACTCATCAATATATCCTTCCAATCAAAACTAAGAACTAACAGAATAGGACATTCGCATGTCAAACTAAGTGTTATCAATGCCTCTAAATTGTGAGCCTCGATTGATCAAGGAACGTCAAAAAATAGGCAAAGCCGAATTCAGTTCACTAAGAAATGCGAGTCCTCCTCCTTAATTTGAGGACTGGTAATTCTCATAGGGCAGACAATCCTACACATCATCGATTTTCGACAACGAAACTAACCATTGATTGAGATCAATATTTTAAAAAATACTTTCTTATTATAACTTCTGAAAATTTAAATGCACATTTTATTAGATATTTTCATAGGATAGCGAAGAGATAATAAAATGCGAGCAAATCAGGAAGTGAACATCTTGATTACCTATTGGATATGACTTTGACAAAGGGGACAGCTTGTTTATTGGGTAAGACAGTTCCAGCAACCTACAGCATGCTTGCATGGCATTATTATGGAATTTTTATCCTAAACTTTGCAAAAAAGGCATTTTTATTCCCCAGTTTTAAAGGTTCTGCGATTATTGCTGTTCAATTGACATTCATATATAAGATTAGAACTGAGTTTAAATTGGCATTTATCCTCTAAAAGGTATGGTTAACTCTCTTTAGCTTCTCTGGACAATCTCAACCATGTCCTAGATAATAATTTCAATACCCATTTGTTGTAGCGATATCTTAAATAAACCAATCTTCCTTAATTCGAAATACTTTGCTATGGATACCGCTGAGATGTTGATCATCACTAAAGCTGATATAATTTGATTCTTTTCTGCCAATTGAATAGGTATCTTGTCCGATAAAGGAGTAGACATTATCTAGGTTCGGTCCTTCCACCACTTTCATTGTCAAATTGCCTGAGCCATCTAGGATCGCCTCAAACTGATTAGACCCCATTTCTATAACCATACCCTGCATGAGCGAAGAGATACATGAGCTAATTCTAGTTTTTCTGCTATTCTAAAGAAAGTTCCACTGCTGCTACCACAATCTCTAATGTAGTATTGTTCATTATCATAGATGATCTCTGCATGGTGGCGTGAAACGAATTAATCAAGTATAACGATTTAATTTTGGACATGCCTACCGATCATGCCTCCCTTTTCTTTTAAATAAAAGCTGCATACTTGAGTCTGTTCTAACTGTTTTATTATTAGCTCGTTCGCCTCATAACGTCGAGGATGCTCCGTGATACTAACTTCACGGCCTTTATTTTTAACTTAGCGTCCCTTCTCCTCTTTCATACTCGACTTGCTTCGCAGTATTTGACTAACTAATTTTGTTTCACTTCTTTTTATACTTAAATTAGAGCGTATTTGCTGTTCTACAAACTAATCAAATTGTGGAATTCCATGTTTGATCCCTTCATAATGGACAATGTACAGTTCATTAGTTTTTTGATTATGATGCGGGACGTAATTTCCAGTTATTTTTTGAAATCTTATTCATTGAGACTATCAAGGATACTGCCATCTATAGAACATGCTTCTGAGTTAGATGAATGCTACAAAATTTATTGTGGAGAGAATCGAGGCCGATGAAGGTGAGCCAACTTTTGGTGTCTCGTATGGTCCATTGCCAATGCGTTTTGGGTAATATTTGGAAGAGTTCCTCATAGTCCATTACTTCAAACAGTCAATTATTAAATTAGAAATAAGTCGTTGTTTAACAAGTAAAATCAAAAAATAAAGGAGTATATAATTTGAAAAACATTGAATTTGCAATCAATTTTATATGCTGTTACATTTTTGATGTATATTTGATAATTAACCGTATTTATTCTTTTATTGTTTAACTGAAAAATCCATTGCTAAAGTGCTAGTTTTTCCCATTGCGTAATGGTTTACTAGTATAGTAGCGTGGCTCAAAGTGTCTTTGAGAATGATCTATCTATATCTATTTGATAATTATCATTAAAGGTCATGCATAAATGAATAATTTAGTATTTTGTGGATCACATATTTTTGTTAAATTAAATATGGTTAATAAATGTATGGACGTGGCTTTATTATGTCACCATTACAACAATTTATAGTTTATGCCTTTTAATACTGTTTAAAAAGGAAAGAAAAAAGAAGAAATTCATACAATTATTTATCAATGAAAGATAACCAACAGATCTCACTTCTGTAATCAACCTAAGATAAATAATTGGAAACAAAGTCTTTAAATTCCTATTATCAAACCCTAATCAAGATCAAAATTTTGTGATATTGAATCTGTTTTAACATTATTATCAATATATTAGAAACCTCATCATTCGCCTTCTGCAAGCTCTCCGACAGCAGATTATTCCTCCATTATTTGATATCCCATAATCACAGAGTAGTTGGCCCATATCTATTTCTTTTTTTCATCAAGTAAAAGAATCTAATCAAAGTGTTCACTATTTATTTTTTGTTACTTGGGTTCCCTATGGCATAATTCCTTCGCTTTCTGCTTTGATTTAAGCCTTGATATTTTTGGAATGCGATTAGACTTTGAATTCGAAGTTGCGTGTATCTTGGTAAATTCTACATAATTCCTTGTATACCCTCATTGACTTTGGCAATAAGATCCTTAAATAGTTCAAGGACAACAGTCCTTTATTCATGAACTTATCTACGTTTGGAAACTTTCCTCACCAAAGTGGGCGTACAACGTAAATGATTATCAAAATGATTACCTGCCGGTGTTGAGCGTACGGACATCTCAACATTCTCTCTTCCATTCTGCTATTTCTATAGGCTGAATTCCATGCTCTTCGCCTATTATTATTATAATGATCCTACAAATTTGATTTTAACTTTGACCGGTTTATTTATGGATTTTCTGCTTCTAATATTATACCTGATATTTTTTGATGATCTTTTCGTCTTTCGTCTCATTTAGTTAACAGGAATCTAAAAATCTTTTGAAAAAGGACGATAGTATCAATTGACAGAAAGTAACTGTCAAAAATACATTTAAGGAGCAAAGAATCCGACAAAGTGACTTTGGGATATCTTAAGATCATTTCTCTAATTCATAAAAGGAGTAAATATTTGAAATTTTCCAAGAGTGAGTAACATGTAGATGATGTTGTTGATATGTGAATTATTTTATTGCTTGAACAAAGATTCAAATAAATATGACTCCTCTTACTATCCTTTCTCTAAAATCAAAGACTAAGCCAAACTTAAGAAATCCAAATTGAATATCAAAATAAGAAATATTTGTTGAGATAATTAATCCTTTTACTTCCAACCAGTCCTTTTTATTAAATCTTTCATAAATCAAAAAGTAGATTTCATGTTATTTCTTCAATGCCAGTGAGAATATCATTAGTGAATGATTAAATCTCATATTCCAATGTATAATGAGTTGGTAATTTTATTAATAATTTACTATTATATCAGTTAATGTTAAGCAGCAATCGAGAAGATGATCTTCTCAATAAACTTAAAACGTGCATAGGATCTCTCAAGAAATAAAACGCTTCCATTACTGAAATGAGGAGCTGTCGACCCAATTACAGTGCTCTTAAGGAAAACTACCAACTGCAGAAAAATAACACAAAAGTCAATAATTTTCCTATGAGTGGTAGGGCAAATACGCCAGACATAAGTCTAAATTTATGCTCAAGGCAGCCTTTAAGTTAGATTTGTCCACAGGCAGTACCTCTAAGGAGACCATCTGTTCCCGAAATTAATCGAAGTCATTTGCCAATTGATAAAATTAATGTTGATAGTGGAATTAAGCCTTATAGTTTTCGGGAAGAGATCAGGAATTATGAGCCAAACGTTCGTAAATTTGAATATGGATCTAACAATATTAGGAGAGTAGAATGCTAAGATAGGCCTATCAATGAAATTTCCATGAATAAAGTTAATAATCACCGGCAGTAGGCTAGTATAAGAAAACCCCAACAAATTGAGCCTCGCCAATACGATTCAAAAACATAAATAGCAAAAAGATACTCAATGATGCAAGATTAAAAGATAACAAATAGATATACAAAAGACAGTGAAAATACAGCCAGGATAACAACAGCAAGAAATTATCAGCGTTAGGTTTAATAAAGACGAAGTCTTTTGTAAAGCGAAATTAATTAAAGAAAAAATCAAACTCCAACTCGAGTCAAAAAAGAAACTTATCTCAATAAAGAAAGGAAGGAGTAGGCACCAACCATCAGAGAATCCATGATTCCCTTAACATCAAAATAAATGCGGAGAGTCATACTCGAGGATAATTCTACTGTAAAATAGCAACAAGAGAAAAAGAAGGCTTCTATTGTTCGAGAACAATTATTAAAATCCTATCAATAGAATAATTAGGGATCTGCTGAGTGTTCTGCGTTAGGAAAGCTGAAGAAGATAAGTGAGCTAAACTAAAAGATAAACGAAAGAATTCGCAACATTATCAATGTATTTGAAGAACATAAGTGTTGATTATTGATAGTTAATAACTCTAAACTTTCACAATAGGAACATACTTTACGAAGCTATTATTTTTTAGTTGTTAATATTCACATTGTTTTACAAATACTCACAATAAAATTTAATTTAATTTAATTTAATTTAATGGTATTTTATTCAAGGCAAAAAATATTTGTATTTACCCACATTAAAATCACTTTCCCCTGAAATATTTTTTATCGGGCAGCAATGAACCTATTTTTTATATATTTCGGGCATCCACGGACTCAATTGTTACTTCTTTTATCGTCTTTGTTGCTCCTAATTGATTATTTTGTAATAATTCTTTCAGCTATCGAGTGCTATTGTGATCATTTTGAAAAGAACTCACAGGACGAGTGCTCGTTGAATTGGGCATAAACTTATAATCGTTAGTTCTGATGCTATTTGGAGCAAATTGCTTTTAAATGGAGTTTTCAAGAGGAAGTTTACTGTTTTTCAAATGCATGTAAGACTTGGTCAGCATATTCAATTTAGATTTACTCTTGCTCCCAGTGCTATCCTTTGACAAAGGATTGATAAAATAAGGCTTTTATGGCTTTTTTACACTTCTTGTCAAACAATTTTACTCTTCATCTTTCGCGTATTATGTCTTTACTCTTTACTTAAGGGGTTGGGCGATGGGAACAGTCCCAAAATTAGCAGCCACCTCCTTAAGAGGTCGATATCCGCTGTCAAAGATAGAGCTCTAAATTTTAATCTTTATAGGCTTTTAATCAAAATTACTTCGTTCGGCTTGCTCAGTTTGCATTCTTTTTTAAGTTCTTGGCTTGGCCAGCTTGATCTTTGGCTTATGTTTTGATTCAATTGTATCCGGCTATTGCTCGGGTTTTGGTTGTTTATGCAAATCAATGACCTCTACTCCATCACTAAATTCCTAAACTATTGGTTGTTTTCTCGGAAATACGTAATTCTGATTGGCAGCTGACCTCTTGAATTTAAGTTCAATCTTATCCATCATATCTTGCTGCGATTGCATCAAAGATGATTTCTCCTGATGAGATGGCTTGTAGTTTGCTATGCATTGATGCAATTTCTTCAGAGATCTCTCCCTCTCTAGCGCTGTCTACATTTTTATTTATTTTAATAACAAAAATTATAACAGATATCAGTCTCAGCCAAAGATAATACTGGAACGACCCCCAGGAGGATGATGTATCTTTATGTGAGCTTTTTATTGACCTAGACTCGGGCTAGAAAAAGGTATGCTTTTAGGGTATGTAGACTATTGACGATCTTAGGCTAATCTTCTATTCTGCTGATATACTGCCATTTCCAATTAATCCGGCTGCTGACTGTATTTGGCAGTCTCGTGAAAACCTGACGAATTGTAATTTAAAGACTCCCGTTGCTGATTATTGATATAAGGATTACTATATTACTGATTTCGCATACTATGATTGCCAATTTGTTCCAGGTTATTGTACCCTCCAAATATATTTTGCCTGAATAGTTTATTTCTCTATTGATAGTAACGCAATTCCGCCTCCAGCATACGATTTGATTCACTGTACATATCTTGATAACCAGAGCTCAATTAATAATTATTTTTGCGATTTGGAATTGGATCTTATTGATATTGATGAGAATAGTATAACTATTGACCTTGTGGACTCATTTAAACTTTAATATCCTCGATAGTGTCACTAATTGGTTGAGATCGTGATTTTTGTTTGTTAGTGGTCGGCTATGGAGTATTGCCCCAAGCAAGAGAGAAAGAACTTTGTCCTCCGGGAGCATATTGAACTTTGGTGCTCAATCTACTGGGATTGTGAAGGTAATTGGCATTAGTATATGCCATTAAATTTAAATATATACAAATTGTATTCTTTCTTATCATCCTGCTCTGTTATAGTAATTTGAAGAGGAACGAATAGCATTAACCATAAAGTCATATTTGATAAATCGAACTATTTTATATAAACCATCAATTTAACATATTTTGAAAGTAATGTTGATTAACTTTTATTTAAATCAGGAAGCCATATTTGAGCTGAAGTTGATCATTCTATCTTTTTTAATAAGTCAGTAAGTATTTAGCTCATAAAAAAGGAAAAGGAAGACTCTGAAGTTGCATCAACATTGAAATATTTATTAATTTGAAGATAAATATACTCACCAGACTGATACCTATGTGATTTTGATCTCTTCTTCTCTATCATGACTCAAATTATAAAAAATGGAAGCGTAAAATCTTCATTCGATAATATTTTCTAATTATCTGCTTTAGAGATGTTTTATTTCATTCGATACATTTATCAAAACAACACAACCTTTCCTCCAACTATGTTTTCAATGATCAATTAGCAGTCTCGATAGTTACACATTTCATTAATTGGAATTGTGCTATTTTTGACTATTCTTAAATATCTATTTTCAATAATTTAATTTATCATATGAATCCTGTTTCAGTAGGGTCAGATGTACAGCCCATAAAGGCCTTTGGCCTTGCGCTGCTAATTACCGAAATGGTCGTCGTCGTCCTTTTTATAACCTTTGTAAGGATGGAAGATAATATTGCGCCAGATACTCTGCGCAGCTAAAGGTATCCAGCCTTTCAGGATGTCAATGTGATGATGCTGATTGGCTTTGGATTTCTTATGACTTTCATCCGAACACACTCGTGGTCAGCTCTTTCTTACACTTTCTTCATTAACGCTCTCGTTATATAGATGTACATCCTCTTAAAAGCTTTTTGGGAAAGGGTATTTAATGGATTCGCTCTTCTTGGAACTACCATTAAGGTTGATCAACTTCTGCTAACTTCTTCGTCATATGCTGTGGCATCAGTTCTCATTGCTTTTGGAGCCATCATTGGAAGAGTTGGCCCCAAAGAGCTATTAATAGTATCAATCATTCAGATGGTTGGATACGCATTTAACGAAACTTTAGTCCTAGAAAGCATTGGAGCCTTTGATGCAGGAGGAAGCATGACTATCCATGCTTTTGGAGCATATTTTGGACTTACAATAAGTCTAGTAATCGGTAAAAAAATTGCGCCAGTAACTAAACCCGAGGCGGATTATAATTCAAATATCTTTGCAATGATTGGTACTTTATTCCTGTGGTTATTTTGGCCTTCGTTCAACTTTGGAGTATTTGCAACAACTCAATTTGAGCAAAATCAAATCGTGACGAACACTCTCTTATCTCTTGTAGGTAGTTGCCTTTCCACTTTTACATGCAGTGCTATTTTTGGTCATAAATTCGAAATGGAGGACATCCTTAATGCTACTTTAGCAGGTGGAGTTGCCATTGGGTCTTCTACTGCTCTGCTTTATTATCCTGGAGTTGCTCTTGTTATCGGCATAATTGCAGGAGCCATTTCCACTCTTGGTTTCAAATTTCTTGCCTCAATACTTCAAAAAAAGATAGGACTGAATGATACTTGCGGTGTTCACAACCTGCATGGAATTCCTGGGGCATTAGGAGGATTTATCAGCGCCATTATTGTCGCCAGTTATAACACAGGATATGATCCAAACATAGCATCTAAATATGGACCTGCAAACATTTTTGCCAGTGTTCACGGTACTTTTTTGCACCAGGGAGGTCTGCAAATTGCAGGTACTGTAACTTCTATTGCTCTTGGAATTGTATTTGGATTAATTGCTGGAGTGACCATTAACTTTTTCTACAACTAAAAGCCTGGATAATTCTATAAAGATACTTAATATTTCCATTACGAAGCAATTCCTTTAGAAGAGTAAAGTTCGAAGCATAGCGATTAACAGCCATCCAAGCTGAAATCTCATGAGCATGAAAAAAATCCACTCTTAGAGAGATTAGTGTAAAAAGAAGAAGAAAAAGAGATAGTAAATGAGTCGGGAGATAAATGATAGCATCATCCTTTAAATATATGATTTGCTATATTAAATATTAAGATGAATCATACATTTAATGCATTGTTATTTAAGTTATGCAGTGTGAAATAAAATCAAAATACTTAGGAGCCTGGCAAGCAGCATCTATCGATTTGGACGACTTGAATTAGTCCTTTATTATCACAAGGACTGATAAGATAAAATCCATTTCGTTGGTAGAAATTAGCAAATGCGAAAAGACAGCAACGTCATAGATCGACGAATAGGTTCTTTTAGAAGTCAAATAACGAGTGTATGAAATAAGAGGAGCTACTGATGGACTTCAAAGGATTGTCGATGTATTCAGATTATGGAAGTATTTTCAAAATTTCAAGGAAATCAGCTAATAAAAACTACAAAAGCCAAAAGCTCTCACCTATAAAGTAATAGCAGCTCCTTTAGCTAAAACAGCAATAAACTCAAAGCAGCAATCGCCTGATGTCTCTGAAAGATCATTTCTGGCCGATGAATAAGTTGAATACTAATAGTACTACCGCTCATCTGATTGGAAGCGAGACATTGAGGAGGGTGGATTGCTGTTCATCAATGAATAAAAGAAGAGCAACCAACCTAGAATAATCAAATTTCTTATTTCTAAATTTTTATCAACTGGTTCTTTCATGGGCATCAGTTTTCCTGTCTTCGCGATGAAACCTTAAAGCGTACTTCAAAGTTATTGCCGGTGTATTAGCTTGGCTCCTAGATTGTTAACTGGGATAAAAAATCCGATTTAAAGGATAAAGGCCTTTAACTGCTTAATTTTAACTCTATCAATAAGGTTCACTGATCTTGACAAATCTTTCAATCCCGTCTTGGGGGAAACTTTTCAAGCAAGTGTTGATGGATCCTAAGTCTTTGCTGAACAGGTTTCGCATCATCCGCCCATTACTGCGTTTACTTTATTGGGATAGGACTTTAAATTGCATGGATATTTGGAAGTGCAAGCCAGCATGGGGTTTAATTCAGCCAGGGGTCGTTTCTATGGAGATATCACGCTTGAATATTCAGATGGAGGACGTATTATCGGAAGGATGCCTTGCGGTATTCTATCGGGATATTTATTCGGGAGATATGTGTTCTTGCCAGACGGAGCCAATTATTGCTATGACCCGATCAATCATCTGGTTTGCAGCTATGCTCTTGAAAATAAAGATATTATGAAAGGATACATTGGGAAGTTGAATAGCAAAGCGCGGATGGAATTTCATAGATTAATATCAAGCCAAAGTTAAGAAAAAAGAAGGGAAAAATATTAGGACTACTAGCACTTGTCCGAGAGTAAATTTGACAAGATCTATTCGAGGATGGAAGTGATATGGCCAAAATCAGTCTCTTATGATGGTAAAGTGTTCATTGACTATGACAGCGAATAATGGAGGGCTCCAAAATTATCAACTGTACTGCCTTCAATTTTGCTGGAGTCTGACAGCCGTAACCGCAAAGACATTCAGCTTCGAAGTATGGATAAAATATAGTAATCTCAAACCTAAAAGGAAAGAATCGAACAATAAGAGCGGTTACTGCAAAAATTAAGAAAAAAGTATTCTGAAACTGGACATCAATGATTATTTTTAATTCGAGTGTTCTTATGAATGAAAACAAATATCAATAAAAAGGACGATTTGGCGTCAGCTCAATATTTATATATCTTAATAGGTGAAAATATTGTAACTTTTATTCATGCAAAACACTCGCTATTCTTTAGGACCAAAATTCTTTGGAACAACAACTAAAAGTATCGAAAAATTAATGCAGAATCCTGGTTTGATGAAGGAGATCGCTGTTCCCCTGGACCTGGCGCTCACTAAATTAAGTTAGCTGGTGCAACGAGCCCTCCTTAGTGGACTGTCGGTAAAGACACAGATAGAAACGCATTTTTATAGAGACACCCCGTTCCTAACCCATCCCCAGACCGCTATAAAATATCAGAACTAAATAAAACACATGTATTCTATCGATAACTGAGACAGCGCAGCCAAAGTTCTCAATACCAGTATACGAGCAGCAATAAAATCCTAATAAAATAGACGAGGGCAATTCACTTGACTACAAGCCTAAATATCACTTACCAAAAGAAAAATATCCAGAATTTTCCTTTGGTTATGTGTTTGAGAGAAATTATTCTTCTTAAGTTCCCTCTCCTACCACATACAATGCCAAAAAAGTCGATAGAAAAGATTTTAATGGAACTCAGCGATCATTTAGCATTGGAAATAGACCTCCTCCCTATGGATAGGAGGGAAAATATCCGTTTCCAGGCAAGTATAATGTGGGTGGTTAACTTGGAGAAGGACCTAAATATTCAGTCGGATTGAGCGAGCGACCTTAGTATATACAAGGTGAATCTTCAGGCAAATTTTATCAATTAAGTGGAGATATGCATCAAGTAGGAAAGGGGAAAACAATGGGATTATTAATTGAAGTACCGAAGAACAAAGATGATGCAGAATTTCCCTCTCCCATCAAATATAATCCCATGCTGCCAAATACTACCAGAAACATCATTAACTATAGATCATAAAGAGTGTAAATCAACGACCAAACCTTGGTAGATAATCCAAGTCCTAATAAATACAATGTTAAGCTGCAACCAAAGGAACAAACTATCTCTTTTCCTAAGGAAAAACGAGTTAGTCCTGAGCCCAGTGATGATCCAGGAGTGGGTACCTATCAAATCTAAAAAAAATTGAGTACAACCCTTGGCCATATGGCATTAAAATTAAAAAAATTAGCAGAATTTTCGAATCCATCACCTTCTGCTTATGACCCCAAGGAGGATTTGACGAGACCACTTTCTCAGAGACCTATTAACTATCACAGTGATCGAATAGATTTTAGCAAGAGCATCACTGGAACAAAAGTAGGACCGGGAGTATACTAAACACGTAAAAAAGAGGTTCTAAGCCTCGGAAAAATGGGAAAAAGTCTTAAATTCGACCCCAATCGCAATAAAAATGTATTTTCTTTTTAATTTAGCCTGGTCCGGGTTCCTACTAAATACCAAACGGAATTGGTAAGCTTCCAAAATACTGTTCGGGTCCTAAGAAGCTCACAACAACAGGTTTTTCGTTTATTGAGTTGTAGCGACAGGAGAGAATTAGCAAGGAGAGATCAAAGATCATTGCAAAAAAGGAAGAGGAATAAAAATTAAATGAATTAATTATGAATTCAAAGGAGAGCGATATGGCTATTCATTGATAATGATCGATCACTGTAATAATTTAATTCATAATTAAAATGGATCGGTTGAGAGTTAACGATTTTTACCAAACTGCAGAACAGAATTCTGCCATCGATATTCCTAGACTTTAAAGAGCTTTCTTCGTGAGGGAATGGCTGTTTGTCATCACTAAAGATAATCCGACGACACTCGTTCAATATTCACTTAAAAATAAAATAAAGGAAATAGATATTAGCCTTCCATTTGAAGAGCTGCTGGCGATTGAAGCTGTGGGAAACACTCTCTGCCTTTGCTTTAAAAATTAATAAGATTTATGGATTTATGACGCTGGAGAAATGATAAGGCTTCAGTCTCACTTTGCTCCAATAACAGTCATAACTTCCCACAATAATGCTCTTATAAGTGGATCAGCGGACATGACTATCCGTATATGGAATCCAGTTAAACACGGTTTGCAACAAGATAAAAATCAACATATAATTAGTGGACATAAGGGAACTGTTACTTGTTTCCTAAGTTATAAAGATTTATTGCTGAGTGGCTCTACAGATCGCAACCTTATAGTGTGGAAGGGAACTAAATTGATCTGTTCAAAATAGTTTAAAGGAAGCCTGATATCGATCAATGATTGCACTGAGAGTCAACAAATCGCAGTTTATGATCTCAGCGGAGAAGTTTGCATAATTAACAGTTTCGTGCTATCTCACGAGAGAAAAATAATCATAAACAGGGTTATAGCCGGAATAGAGAATACATCAATTCGATTCATCAACTAAATGGATGACAGCTTTCTATAGTTAGTTAGCAACAACTCTTTCTAAATTGCAGAAATAAACATAGGTTCAATCATGGCCAGAATTGATATGTCGTCATTGGGTAACATCCTGGCAGCGAGATGTCTAAGAAAGATGACTCTCCTTTGCATTCAAAATAAAGGGTTGTTCACTATTAAATTTTGATTACTATTTGATAATATTAATTATATTGTTGATGGACAAACCAAAAGGCGAAATTTAAGAAATCAAAAGTTTTGACGATGAAAGACTTTGCTAAGAGATGAAATTGGCTTGCAAGAGTCTAAATTATGCCACCCCAACTAAAATTCAATCTGCTGCTCTACCATATTCCTTGACAGGTCATGATATAATTGCTCTCGCTGAAACAGGAAGTGGCAAAACTTTAGCCTTCGCTCTACCAATGCTGCAACAACTCTTATCAAAGTATTTTTATATTTATACAGACCTACTCCATACTTCGGATTGATACTTGCTCCTGCGAGATAGTTGGTAGTACAGATATCTGATCACTTGAAAGCTTTGGGAGCCAAAATAGGCTTGAAAGTAGCTGTGATAATAGGCTCTATGGATGTCAAAAGTCAAGTCAAAGCTCTAAGCACAGGTCCCCATGTAGTCGTGGGAACTCCAGGCAAAATTCTTTATCATATGCAAAACACAAAGGCATTTGTGTATAGTAATATTCGTTGTTTGGTGATGGATGAGGCTGACAAACTACTCGGAGATGATTTCGCAGCTCAGGTTGATCGGATTATAGAAGCACTGCCTGATTCTAGGCAAACAATGCTATTTTCTGCTACAATGACAGATAAAGTGGAAAAATTATAGAGAGCAGCGCTGAAGGATCCTGTGCGTGTAGCAGTTGCTACCAAATATCAAACTGTCGAACAGCTTGCACAAGAATATTTGTTCTTTCCAGCAAAAATGAAAGATTGCTATCTTGCCCACATCATGGATCAGAGGGTCGGTAAGGACATCATCATATTTACGCTCACTTGTCTGGCAGCCAACAAAGTTTGTCTTTTCCTGAGAAAATTAGGATTGAAAGCTGTCACCGTCAATGGACAAATGAGTCAAACTAAAAGATTAGGATCCCTTGCTAGATTTAGGCAGAGAGATGCCAACATATTGGTGGCGACTGATGTGGCATCTCGTGGTTTAGATATTCCTTCTGTAGATTTAGTAATCAATTATGACTTGCCAATGTGCCCCAAAGATTATATTCACAGGGTGGGTAGAACAGCTAGAGCAGGCAAGGCGGGTCGATCTATCTCTTTTGTGACTCAGTATGATATTGAAGAAGTGCAAAAGATAGAGACGCTTATTGGTAAAAAATTACAACCTTATACCCAAGCACCAGGACAACCTGACTTAGAAACATTAATTCTAGCTATACAATAGATGGTTCAATAAAAATCCAGGATAGCTAATGAGGAATTAAAATTAAAGATGTAAAAACGAGGAGTGGAAGATGAGCAGCACGCTGAAAAGAACTAAAAATACGGCAAAAAGATCCAGAAGAAGAAACTACGCAATAAGAAGAAGAGAGTGACCGTTGATGTATGACATTTTCAAACATATTATATTTGCTTGCAATTTTATTAAACTCATTAAATTAAATAACTTTTAAGAATATATCTGACATTTCCGCTAATTTTGACAGCATTAAATATTTGTTATCCCTATTTTGTCATTTATCATTTATTAAGATTACATGTTGATTGACCATGGTTTATTTTATAGTTGATCTATATTCATATCATGGCTGAATAATTTACCAATCCCGACAACGTCTGCAGAAAGACTCTGCTCTAAATTGTAGCAAGAGGCAGTGCTCTACTGGCTGAAATGCAGCGCCTTCACACATTCATACCCAAAGTACCTGACCCTACAAACAGATTTTTTTGGATCCAGGAAAAAAATATCAAAACATCCTTTATACTTTCGCTTATTTTAAACAGATGAACGAGGTATAGGACCGCATCCAGGCAGATAATGTACGATTCATTTGATGCAGTAACTTGTTGAACTTAACTAAAACATTAAGAACACTTATTTGCCACTTTTGGAACGCTTCTATAAGCTATTTGAGGGTACTCCTTTCTTTAGTTAGCCATATATACATACTATGATGCACTAAATGATTTTCTCTAAGAAATCCAAAGCGGTGTATATATCCAATTTTCTTTGGAAACATTGTTTACCTTTGAATAGGGTAAGCAACTAATATGTGAGGCTTTCTACTTATTTGGTGTGATGCTTCTATTGATGGACCAACTTATCTAGGGGCCTGTTCGTTAACGTATCATCCTCTGCTATTACCGAAATAAGGGTGGAGAAAATATTGATCATATTAATGAAATTATCAAGTTAGTGAGTGATACTGAGTATCGAGTACCAGGACGACGCAGTCAAGAATATGTAAAGCCTTCCAACTACCCTGAAGATTTGTTTGCTCGGTATCCCTTTGAAAGTAAAGCATATTTTAACTTAGAGGATATCATGTAATCAGTAATACTCGCGATAAAAGACGATGATATTTACAAACAGATGCCAGCATATCCACAGGCAAAGTACCGCTCTTTTGCATTGGCTAATCAGAGCTCCATGATCTTTGTGCTTTTGTTCTTCATGCCTGATGTGCTAAATCGGGCCAAAAGTACAATGCGAGAGGTAGTTGATAAACATTTCTATAACACATGGGTGCTACCTTTTTACCTCGGCTACATAGTGGATCTTACAGAATGGTGGAAAAGTTACAAAGCTGCGAAGGCTGCTCTTAATAATATATTGGACCTGGATGGTATCCAGTAACTCACAACATCTTTTGTTTCCAAACAAGCAGAGTGCTACTAAAAGCTAAATGAGTTTTTAGCAGAAGGAGTTATGACCGACTAGTTCGTGACTTATAACCTCGCTGGCATGATGAACCTAGTGCGAGATTCTAATGTAACTCTTCGTTGGCTCATCCTTCACCGCAAAACCAATCACTAAAAATTAAAATAAATCATCCTATCATTATCAAATGAAGTTGGGTTGCTCAGGCTCATGCTGGTATGCTCTTAATTTGAGAGTTTGCTCAAAGAAAAGATATCAGATTTGTTAAATGAAAAAGAAACTTTATGGAGTTAAGACAAAACAGCATGCTCTGACCGCCTAAAGGAATTAGCTGATTATTTTGGAAAATCACAATCTTTGGGCAAGATCTAATCTGATGATTCCCTAAAAGATTGGTTCGCATAGATGGCTGATGCAGTCAGCAATATTAACTATTCCAACTCAACCTATGCAACTCGAAAGATTCAGGCCTTTATTAAAGCATTATAGGATATTGAATAGTATCACCAAGTAAATTCTAAGATTCAAGTCAAGACCTATCTGCAAGATATTCGCAAAGATCTTGATCACATGGTGAAGATAGTAACAATAAAAAAATCAACGCTGACCTACATTGAGATCATTTCAGATATTACTTGGAGTTGGGTAGTCCTTCAAGAATATACACGACTTATGCAGAAAGAGATTCGCAAGTCTCCAGCCATTGCTCTTTTGCTTAAAAACACTTTTATGAAATTAAGTTCAATCCTAAATATTCCAATGGTGCGATTGATTCAATGCGAAAGTCCTGACATCGAAAGTGTTTCAAAGTATTACTCCAACGAGTTGATAAGAATTGTAAAGGATGTACTACAGATCATTCCATAGCTGGTGTTTTAAAATTTAGACAATATTATTTCCATCTTCTTAACTAAGATGACTAACGAGCCCCTTAAGTTTGATAAAGCAGAACTTATTAAATACTCACAGTTTTAACAGAGGATGGATATAGCAAGACTTACTAATTAAATATCAGTTTTTGCTTAGAGTATACTCAATATGGAGACTTATCTAGTCGGAGTTATAGAAGTCAATCCCAAAGAACTTCTGGAAGCTGGTATTCGTAAAGAACTTATCAAACTTATAGCCATCATTTTAGAAAAATCCCTGCGTGAGCCTTCGCGCAGCCCAGAGTAGTTCCTTTCCAAAATAATCCGATTGAGTACCAAACTCTCTAATTTCAAGTTGAGTCTTGAATACATTCAAGATTTTATTCACATTCATGGTCTTAAGATGTTCTACGAATAATTTTAAAAGCTAATCTATGCCTATTCTGATATTGAAAAGCTCTATTTAATCACAAGAGAAGTAGGATACTAAGAACTTAATTACGATGCAAACATACCGATGCCGAAAGGGGAGTACTCTAACTGTAATAGCTTTTTTGGAGAATTATTGAATTAAATTTTAGCATTAACACATTTTAGTCGATGTACCTTCCTACAGGCTGCTTATGGTTTCTATAATATAGAAACAAAGAAGGAAGTTTTGACTTTGAAAACTTTACACATCTTACAAAAATGTATTGGCATAAGTGGACTGCAGGGTCTAGACTACTTGCTAAGCATGAAAATAATGGACAAACTTAAAAACGTAATTAGATCTGTGAGCAAAGTATGTGAGTAATAAGGGGCAAAAAAGATGTTGCAGAAGGCTTATAGCGAACTCAAGAATATAGGCTCATTCAGTTAACATTATGAAACTACTCTTAACATGCTCAAGAAAAGTTGCAAAAGCATATCGGACTACCTAGTGGGGCAGTTAACAGATATAGGACAGTTTATTCTCCTGAGGGATATGATTTGCTTGCAACTACGCATGCTCGGCAAAACGGCTACACCAAGACTATTTTTAG
>Ga0302186_10001102_pt1 | contig 23065 bp, 16 predicted proteins | sample II_Bog_E1_2_FD_198782 | JGI IMG/M metagenome (GOLD analysis project Ga0302186, IMG submission 198782) | Peat permafrost microbial communities from Stordalen Mire near Abisko, Sweden - II_Bog_E1_1 | ecosystem: Environmental > Terrestrial > Soil > Wetlands > Peat | place: Sweden: Abisko...
CAGCTTTGCAAATGAGGGAATCTGTGAGGGTGGATTTTCCATGATCGACATGGGCAATGACAGACATGTTACGGATGTTGTTTTGTCTGTCCATGATGGCTCTGATTTGCTCTATTGAGAAGTTGACCATTTGTATCTTCTGTTTGGGACTCTCTTGAAAAGATTTACTTTTATTTAGGGTTTTTTTTTTTAATTAATGTTTTCGCAAAACACAAGCATTTATAACACAAACGTCCAATCAGAATAAAAAAATTCAAAGACATTAGGCTTCCAATATCTTTATAATTTTGCGTTATTAAGACGTCACAATTGTTTTAATTCATGTATTTGTTCTATAATATAAAAAATTTGGTTTTTTTATATTCAAAAATGGTATTCATGTATTTTTTCATATCGGTTTATAAAAAGTTTCATACATAGCAAACACTCTTCTTTATTAAGAATGAAGTTCTTTCCCAAAAAAGTAGGGATTTTATACTGTGCACATTCAATAATATTTTTTAAATTTAATTTTCAGGAAAAAAAAGAAAGGAAAAAAAAAAAACAACCCATATAAACCAAATCATCTCATATCCCTTTTATTTTCAAAAAAATGGACGACTCCAAGAGTTCCTCTAAATTATTGGAAAGACTCGATAAGGCCGAAAATCTCTTGTTTTCTTTCCTAAGTGATGCAGAGAGAATTCTTAGAACTTTTTCGGTAATGATGTCTTTTGCGACTGAGCAAATGGAATTAAATTCAGAAGAAAAAGAAATCGAAGACGTTGCTGCAGAAGCTTTTCGCAAACTCACCCAATTGGGTCTAATGTTGAAAGAAATCACCAAAGATTTACCATTAGATATTCCCAAACAGCCCAAAAAGGATAATTCAAAACGTCTTCAGAATGAGAATCTGGCCTTGGTGTTGGAAAATTACATAAACGAGATAAACTCGGTTGTAGATAAGGAAAAAATCAAATTTCCGAATTCTTTTCAATTCAATATGTTAGACCCTTAACATTCAAATTAAAGCTTAAAAATTTGTTTTTTTAAGATTTTGATTTTTTTTTTAAGGAAAAAATCTGAATTTTTTTCAAAGAAAAAATCCCTAACAAAACATTTCTTTAATTGAATATAAAAACCATGGATCCTTCGAAATCACATCTTTTAAATGACAAATGGGTGTTTTGGTATGCTCCGAGAGGTCGCCACTTTTTGCATTGCTCTACCGACAAATACATGTCAAATCTGCACAATCTTGGTTGGTTTTTTTAAAACTTATCAATTGGGACAATAAAAATCCAAATAGGTGAGTTTGATACAATCGAAGGATTTTATTCCTTTTACACTTTTATGAAAAAACCCTCGGAAGTGCAAAACGAGCATAAACTTATGTTGTTTCGTAAGGAATGCAAGCCTTTATGGGAGGTATGCAGTGGAATTTTTTTTTGAATTAAAACTTTTGTTTTTTTTAAAACATATGATATTTGTTTTGCATTTACTAGGAGTGGAAAAAGGGAGGTTGTTGGATCCTTCAATTCTTAAAGAAAGAACATGATCATTTCATGGATAAACGTTGGGAAAACCTGGTTTTGGCGTGTATTGGAGAAGAAATGGAAGATATGGCTCTGATTGGAGTTATTCTAAACTTGCGAGCATCGAAAAACCAATTCGAGGTTTGGTTGAGCACAGCGAAAGAGGATGTCAAAATTAAAATCGGAGAAAAATTAAGAGTTCTCTTGGATTTAGACCCTCAAAATTTGACACTCTTCTTTAAGGAGAACTCAAAATCATTGGAAGTAATAGATTATCTAAAAGATTAAAAAGAAGACAAATCAATGACAAATTAATATTTCTTTTATTTAGGAAGGAGGAGGCCTGATTGGAGCTGAAGGGTATAGTTTCGTGACGACACCTGTGCAAAATCCTTTGCCTCCTGCTGATTCGAAGAGTTTGAAAGAGTTAAACATTGATTAAGAAATGAAGTAAAATTGATAAATTATGAATGCTGAATTAAATTAACGCATTCGGATCGAATTAAACTTTTAAGAACCTTTTTTTGGTTTTTTTAATTTGAAAAAAAAAATTAAAAAAATTAATAATTTTGTTGCGTATGACGACTAAGCCCAAACAAAAGTAAAAATACTCTTATTTGATCATCAAAAGTCATCAATGAAAATGACGAAATATGCTCTTTAGTGAAGAAAACCTTTATAAAACAGACTAAAATTCGTCATCCAGTCTGCATTTGCGCAGGCTTGAGAAAAACCTTGGTTTAAAACCCTTTTTTTTTGTAAAATGGCTGTCTCCAATTTTATACTTAATTGTAACTTTTCCATCCCCTATTTCCTCCCAACTCACTACCTTTCCAATGTTGGACCATTCTCTGGACTGCGACACCAATTCCACAAGCAACAACAGTGTCATCAGCAAGACCAAAATCATCCGAAAAAAACGTGAAAAATATATGAAGATATCTGCACATCAACGAGATCAGCTATTAGAACGAGTCTTTTTCCAGAACAAAAAAGTCAAAAAAGTACGCCATTTCAACTCTCTATTTTTCATTTTTTAATTTCGTTTTTAAAAAGGCCGCCTCTGAACTCAACATCAATTACTCTTCAGCCAAAACTATTTTGTTTCTACATAGAAAAAAAGTCAAGGCCTTTCTTGTGAGGAAAAATCAGACAACAAATGTCGAAAAGGGGAAAGAAGATGAAAGCCGATGCTTATTCAAAATAATCCCTCAACCCTTCATTCACAATAAAGTACAGATTGTGACTATGCAAGGCGGCAAAAAAATGTTTGAGAAAACCGCCATTTTTCATGGTACACCAAACAAGGGAGAAACAAGACCTTCCGCATTTAATTTTGTCAAAAAGACAGAAGATAACTCAAATTTACAAAAAGTCTATGAAAATGAAAAGGAAAAAGAAAAATTGGAAAGTCTTAAAAAACTTTTCTTGTAAGAATTTAATTTTTTAATTTTTTTTTTATGGTTTTTGAAATTAGATTTTTGATTGGTAGCTTTGTCAAAACAGAATAGAGAGAAGACTTTGGAACTTTTGGCAATTCAAAGGATATTACATTTTTGTTTTTGTTTACTAAGAAAATTCCATTTTTTATTTAAAGGTTTTATTTAAACTATAATATTTGTATGATGAACTCTATTTATATTCGAGAATTAAGAAAAATATTAAGAATGTTTTTTTCAGATTTTATATTAAAATTTTTTTTATGAAATTAATTGATTAAAAAATATTTTAATGAAATATTGAAAATATATGTTTTTTTGTTGTCATTATTTTAATTAGTGCAGCAACGAATTAATCCTTCAAAAAAACCTTTTTACTTTCAATTTTTAATAAGTTCCTTTTCGTCTTGGCCAACAAAAGTCCAATTTTCCAAATGATTTTTTGGGCCGCCAACTTTTTCTTTTTTGTTCACATTTTCCTTCTTAATCTGGTCATCAAATTTAACTTTCAAAGGAGAATCAAAACTGATTGGTTTTTTGATAATTGGGGGAGGTGTCATTTTTCTTTGGTTTAAAGAATGGAAAGCTTAGATTATTAAAAATAATTATTACTTATTATAAACATCTTCCCAATTTATCTCTTTAAACCAAGGATGTCTTTTAATTTCTGCAGCATCTTCTTTGGCCCCTAATCTTTGGTTAGGGTTTCTACAAAGGAGCTAAACAAAATTTATTCTTAATAATCTTTTTTATTTCAAATCAACTCTTTTAAGTAAAGATTTGCATTCTTCAGACAAAGATTTTGGGATCATTAGAGGTCCTTTTTTAATATTTTCAAATAATTCTTCCCTGTTGTTGCTGTAATAGGGAGGAATTCCAACCAAAAGCTCATACATCATCACTCCCAACAAATACCAATCAACCGTTCTGCCGTGTCCAGCTTTGAAAAGGATTTCTGGGGCCAGATAAGCAACCGATCTTGAAATTATTTGATAGTGTAGATAAAATTATAAATGTTATACCCACAAAATGAATTCGTTATGTTGTTTTCCATTCCTTGTTTTGATAAGCCGAAATCAGTCAAACAAGCATGACCATCTTCATCAAGAACCACATTGTCTGGTTTAAGATCCCTGTTTAATGTTAATAATTTTAATTTGCAAAATGATCAATACCTGAAAACAATTAGGGATTTGTGAAGTGATTCTAAAGCTAGAATGAGCTCACTTAAATATATTCGAGTCACTTCTTCAGTTAGTTTCTTCTTTTTGCTTAATAATTTACCAAGATCTCCTCTAAAGCAAAAATAATTTAGAAAATTCTAATGAAGAATATGAATTGACCCAGGGCAATAATCCATGACCAAAAATAATTTAGATTCATTTTGAAAAGCATAGTTGAGTTTGACCATGAAGGGATGATCGACAATGCTAAGTACATCTCTTTCAGCTTTAGCATATCTCACCAGATTTTGATTTAGTATTTTATCTTTTTGAAGGACTTTCATTGCGTATATCTTATGATTTGATTTTTTTTCCACCAAGTACACCTCCCCAAAACTCCCTTTCCCCAGCAATTTATAGAAAATAAAACTATCTGGTCCTATTTTTTCCTTTTAAAAAAATGATATATTTTTTATTTGTTATTGAAATCAAAAGAAACCTGATTTTGGATAAGAATTTTGCTTATTTTCATAGTTTTTTGATTTCCATGTTTTTTTTCTTCTTTTTGAGGTAAAGGTGATAAGGAATGATCCTTATTTTTCGTCTTGGGAATAGTTGCTGAAGCAGGTGTATCCATCTTTGGCTTAATATTTGCATTGCCATTTGGAGCATTACCATTTGAAGCATTAGCATTGCCATTTGAGACATTTCCATTTAATTTTGCACCTAAATTTTTATCAGAATTTTGGTTACCACTAGAGTCTTTACCATCCTTAACATTCGTTGTATTTCTAAAAATTAAAATGTTAATTTTTTATTTTTATTTTTATAGAAATTTTACTTGATTTTAATCATATTTCCCCAGAACAGCAAATTGCTCACATGATCTGCTCTTGAATTGTTCCGGATGGAAGTTCCATACAAAGTTCTTCCATATCCAGAATCTTCATTGTCAATTCCAAATTCTTCGAAAAGCTGCATTATCTTAACATCTTGACTTAAATCAACAGGAGTCATTCCCTGATAATTTTTGAGGTTTGTTTTGGCATGATGATCCAAAAGATCTCTTAATATTTTTTCGTATCCATGTTCCGAAGCATAGTGCAAAGGAGTAGATTGATCATCATCTTGGTAATCTAGGTCGCAACCAGCTTCAATCAACAACCTCACAACGTCATAGTTTCCTTTGATTGTAGCGATATGAAGAGCCTTTCTACCCATTTTAGTCACTGCCTCTTTGTTTATATCATTTTTCAAAAGAATATCAACAATCTGTGTATGACCTTCATTTGCTGCTAAATGCAAGGCTGTCCAATCATCTAAGGTCTTCGCGTTTAGATCCAGAGGATATGGTTTATTGTTTGAAGCAATTAGTTCTTGAATGACTTCGAAATTACCTAATTCAGCTGCATCCCAAAGACGGCCATAGTTTATTTTAATTATTTTCCTAAAAATCAAAATGACATTTCTCATTCTTATTTTTTATGGGTTACCAATAATCTTGCCATGCTTTTTCTTTGTTGATGTCTATAACTTGCTTAGATTGGGAAGTCAAACTATTGACAATGTCGGCATTTCTAATGTCATAACTTTCCCCAGTGTTCAAATTCTTAATGGTAAATGCATTAAATTCGGTCTGTTCCATATTTTTGCAGTTTTCTTGAGATTTTGACTTATCCAAAGAATCTTTGCTGTCCAAATTCTGCAGGAATTGCGACTTTAACGTGAAAGGAGGGGTATCATCGGAACTTTCTTGTAGATCCAACATATTTTTTTCTTCTTCTTCCTCAGGTGAGAAACTGTCGAATTTGTCAGAACTATCGCAAAGTTTCTGCTTTGTTTGTGTGTAATGGTCTTCCTTAAGTTTGGCTTTGGCCTCAAAATCCTTGGCGTTTTTTTGCATAAGGAGGCGGAATTCGATTTGGTTGACATCTGAATCCATTCTCGTGAGCAAATTTTATCAAATTTTGTTATTTTTATTGGAAATTATCACATTAAACCTAAATGCTATCAAAATCAAAAACAAAATTAATGAAATTTCATCTTTTTTGACCATAAAAAAAAAATAATAAAGGTTCCTCAAACTCAATGTTTCTTTTTTAAAAAAAATCATAAAACTCAGGATTTTGTTTTTATAGCTTCGAAAAAATAAAAAGGCTGAGATTTAATTTGGATTTGAATTTTGTGACTATTGTATAAATCGATATATTGCTTAAAAATATTAATAATGTATCAGCTTTCCCTATTCATTTTCTTTTGATTTTGTAAATTCCATGAAAAATCAGCAATTAGTTCCAGATCCTTCAAAATCACCCCTTTTTTCCTTAAAAGATGAAGAGAAAAAGGAAAGCTCATTAAAGCAAAAACCATCCTCTGATAACACAAAACGGAAAGTCGACTATGCTTTGAAAACCATCAGTGTTAAAAAAAAGCCTGCTTTTCCTGTTTCTTTTTCCAATTTGAAAAAGGTTGCTTTGTCTCAAGAATTTAAAGCCCAAAATATCATTCTCTCTGAAGATTACCTTCTTTCTCAGGGTCATAAAGGCTATTTATCAATCCTATCAAATTACCCTATTATTGAAGGATGTTATTACTATGAAATCAAGATTTTGCCACCAAAAATGCCATTGGCTTATGAAACTCAACTCCCCCATGTGCGTGTTGGGATTGGAGTCAAAGAATTCAAATGTGAATATGTGTTGGGTTATGATAATAAAAGCTACTCTTATAGAGACCTAGATGGATCGGTTTTTCATGAGGGAGTTTCAAAAAAGTATGGAGAATCATACTATATTGATGATACCATAGGTTGCATGGTTTATTTGAAGCCACCAAAACCTAAGTCTATAAAATATGAAATGGTGGAAGATGAGAAGAAATTTGAGGAGATTAATCAGGGAAGCAAGATATTTTTCTTTAAAAATGGAGTATGTCAAGGACTAGCGTTTGAAAATTTGATTCAAGGGTTTTATTATATGGGAGCATCACTTTATAATCATGCGAGAGTGAGGTTTAATTTTGGACCGACGTTTGAATTTCAGCCGATTCCCCCTGCTAATTCAGAATTCGAAGATATTATTAAACACATGAACCCTGCCTCTTGCCTCAATGAGGAAGAAAGCAGATATAAAGATGTGAAGATTTTTTAGATTTCGACAATTTGGCAATGCCCATCCATGGCTTATGATGACTAAACTGGTGCTTTAATTTTCTTAAAAGGATGGAAACTATTTAAATTTAAAAAGAAAATAATATTTTTATGCGAAGGGTGGGAAAGAAAAATTATTATCCATCGTTCATCATGAAAATTTTGTTTTTTTATACATAAAATTCATTTTTCAGAAAGAAAAAAAAAGATAGAAAAAACATATTTTTCTTTTTGAATGATGAGATTCCTTTATTATTTGTGTTTTCAAAAGGAAGAAACTTTTCAAAAAAAAAATATGTGTTATTGAGAAAGCATGTTATAATGGCGCCATTGATGCTATAAATTAATTTTTGGGGGTAGAGTTAAATGACACAGTTTAGGTTGGAAGAATCATTCATTAGTGCTGCTTTAATGGTAATAATTAGAAAATGGTCGTAATGGACTAAGATGGTGTTCTTGGGATTTTCGTATTAAAATAAAAAATGTGAGGAAAACCTTCCGGATAATGTTGCTCGAAAATAAAGAATAACATTATTATTTTTTGGAAAAATTTGGCAAAATAATTTTGCGTAATCTGTTACTGCCAAATAAGGAGTCGATAGAGTTTCAATAAAAAATTTCCAAAAAATATTTTTGTTAATTTTCAAATGCTTAGAAATTTACTGCGAGAAAAATCATAATCAAAATTAAACAAAAAGTTTTTGCAAAAACAAAATGTCTGAGGTTTTGTAATTTTATATTTGCTCTACAGCTTTATGATTGATTGTATGCAGACCGTTTTTTCTAGGTGTTTTAAATTCAGGTCTATCTCCATAGAAAAATCCAATTTTTTTTACTATGGAAAATTTGAAAAAATTACAAAAAAATATTTTGCGAAAACCAGAACAATATAATTTACTATCCTTTATTTGTTTTTTTTTGTCTAATTTTTTTAAATCTCTTCTTCCAATTTAAATAAATTTCATCCATTTTAAAAAAAATCCATTTAATGAAGAATTTTTCAAAAACTTGGAAACCGATCTTATTGCAATTTTTAGTTAAGAGACTATTTATAAATTCTTGCATGAGTTAATATAAGAAATGGTTTTTAATATATATTTCTTTTATTTTTTTTTGGGTATAATTTTACCTCATTTTATATTTTTTTCATGAGTGTTTCATGAATTTTTTAAAAACAGGGAAACCTCTCTTATTATCAGTTTTAGTGAAGAGACTTTTTATAAATTCTTAAATGAGTTAATAAAAACACTATTAACAATTAGTTCATTTTTCAATTGTATATTCTTTGATAAAATTCAAAAAACGTCCCGCATAATCTTTCGGAGGAACGCATGAAATTGTCTTTCCAAGCAATGTTTTCTTGAAGCTATATTCGAATTTTTTTCTCACACTATTCAAACCAATAATAAATAAATTAAGAACAAAATAAAAAGAAAAGAACCTATAATTTGTCAAAATATCAATGACTCCAAGTACATAAATTTTGTTTTTATCGCCTGAAATCATTCCACTTCTGCATTTTTCCGCAAAGTTCTCTTCAATAATTTCCTGTTTTTCTTTAATCTTTTTCATTTGTTGGCTCGGTGAAATGAAATTTATGGCAATGAACAAACTATAGTCAATGATATTATGCTTGATAAAGAATTGACAATCCTTTTCTAAAGCCTTGATGAATTGTTCTCTATCATTTGATCCTAAAATCAGCTTCATTTCATCTTCTAAAAAGTCCAAATCCTTCAAAGGAATCGATCGATCCCAATATACATTAGGAATCCTTGAAGTTCTTCCATAGAAAGACCCTTTGATATCATATTTAATATCTAATCTCAAATCTGTATTTAAGAGGTTTTGCATGATTATTATATAAATCTTATTGAATTTGGTCTTCGATTTGAAGGTTTTGATTTTATGCAGGCCGAAAATACGAATTAGCAGAGAATCATTGTTTTTAATTAAATGCTCAAAATAATCCTTAAGGATTTTCTGTAAAAATAGGAACTCCATTCTTGAAATTGTCTTTAAAATGAATTTGCCATCAAAAGAATAATAGAAAAGACTTCCGCTTTTTCCACTCGAGCAAAATTGAGTTAAAGAAGATAAATTCCCTAATAAAATATCCCCCAATAACTGTTCAGGACCCACTGATCTCAAATAATCTTCATTAGTAATTCCGAATTTTTTACGTATAGCATCGAAAACTCTCGGGCAATAATCATAGAATCGACTAGCCTTCGTTTTATCGAACTCCTCTCCCCTTTTATCAATTAAATCCAGCTCCAATTTTATCTTAAAGTCCTGGTCTTCAATTTCTGCATGATCCCATCGATATTTCTTATGCACAGAAGCCCGAATTCCAACCATCATATTTAAAACTAAGTTCCAATTAGGATGTCCGAAGTAAATCGACAGGCTTTTTCGAACTGTGATTTTGGGGGTTTTCTTGACGAAAGCTCCTGGTATATTAAATTGTGTTTTTTGTCTTTGACTTGAACAATCTTTGAAAGAAGAATTATAAATCATTTCAGAATCCTTTCTGAGTTGTTGTTCTTTGATTTGTGAACTTAAAAGCGATTGTTTGCTTAAGGCTCCAAAGCTCTTCTTAAGAAGTTCTGCTTGACGGGTAAGGTTTTGAAGTCTTTGAATTGAATCTTCAAGGAATTCGAGTTCCCAATTTTTCGAGGTCCCTTCATTATTCATGAAAGACACATCAGAAGCCAACATATCACTATTCGCATTGCCTTGAAAAGATTTCGATGCGTAGACATTCATATCCTTCAGATCTTCATCAGGGAAAATCTCATCATTATTCTCACCATTGAGTCCTTGCACTCTCGAAACATCTAAAATTGGTCCCTTGAGCATCAAATTTTGAGATTTCGGGGGATTCAATATAGCTTCAAGATGATCTTGTTCCTTTTGAAATTCCTCAAGGATTTCCATTATTTGGGTTTCCATACTTGCCAGAAGATCCGCACTGATTAAATCAGATTTTTTCCCTTGGGATTTGATTTTCGAAGTTTCTTTAATCTCAGGAGAAAGGCCTTCTTCTTCCTCCAATAAAAATTTCTCTGAATGGCTCGCAGCTTTTATCGTTAAATTAATCTCCTTTTCACTAGACCCGTTATTTAAAAATTCATACCATCCGAATACCCCAATATCATGATTCTCATAGGTCTTTTGATAATCTTTAAGCGAGATTATGCCATCCTTATCACGATCGAAATATTCAACGATCGAGGCTAAGTATTGTGGAGTCGGCATCACCTTTTCTCCAGTCATCACATTCCATAAAATGCAGATTTCTGACACCATTTTTTCAATATTTTCATAACGAAGAGCCCCTTGGGATGAATTATCGAAAATTTCAAAACTTTGTTGAGCTTTTTGAATTTCAGTGCCATTTAAAAGGATATTAAGGTATGCTAAATAGTCATTAAAATCAGCTTGACCGTCATGATTTCGATCTATTATTGAAAAAATGCGGTCTGAAAGAAAAGGCGCGTTTTGAAGACCGAAAAGGCCCAGGGATTGACGAAAAGAATCACGAGTTAGAAAACCTTTGATTGAGATTTTGTCGTATTGACGCTTGAGGAGAAGAAGTTCCTCAAAGGTAAAACTGTAAGAATTTGCAAAGGGAAGAATCTCCTTATAAAGCCTCTCTTGATGAAGAGTTGGGGGCTTTTGCAAAAGATTTTGACTTTCAGCCTCGAAAATCACCTTTTTACGAGTTTTTTTCTGATCCATTTTTTCTAATTACTCATTTATATTATATTATAGATGGAAATATAATAAATATATATACATTTAAGAATAAAAAGGGAATGCAGGATTCTCATTTTTATAACTTAAAATAAAGAAAATGTCCATATTTTATCTTGCTTAATTATTTTGAAAATCATATCCTTCCTTTTCCACCCCCTCCCCCCCCCCCACCCCCCACCCCACCCTTCTACTAATCCAAAAACCTAAAATCATCTCTAATTTTTAAAAAACTTGGGCCTTTTTGATATTTTCTGAATGCAGAGCGGATTTTTACTAAAAAAATTCATAAAAAAGTTATTCAAACAAGCTCAAAATTTTATTTAAGAAATAAATTTATTTCGTTCTGATAAACACTTAATAAAATCATTTTTAAAAAAAAAACTCCCTCCTACCCACGCAAACCATTAAATCAAGAAAACCAGTCCAATGCATTACGTAAATTCATCAGATATTCTCTATTCTTCATGGAACCATTTTCTCATCATGGAGCCGGTTTTTATTCACTTTACATAAATTAAATACAAAATTTTAGACCAAAATTTCAGAATCCCTTTATAATTCTGAATTCAATACCATTCCTAACATCGAAAAAGGAATTCCTCCGATATTAAAAGACGTTCTTTCTCAGATGAAGTTCCTGAGCTATAACGAAGACAATATCATCAAATGTGAATTAGAAATGGCCTTTCTTACGGAAACCTTGAAGAAATTCGGCTCAAAAATCAAGGAGCTTGTGATAAATTATCCAGAAAAAGCAGAAGAAATCAAGTTTAATGAAGACCAATTGATAGAGCTCATCCGACTGACTCAAGAATTCTTATATTTCGAATGTCACGCAAAGATGTTGAATAGGTTCAATCTCTTCTATATAGATGAGTTATTCGAGATTCTGATCTATAGTGACAATTTCGAATTGATCACAGAGCTCTTTTACATTTGGAAAAGATCCTCTTATTTTATGAAAAAACATATCTATAACATCAAGTTGACCAACCGCTATATTTGGCCACATTTGGAGAGTTTTTTCTTCCATATCAGATCCAAGGAAGAGAAACTAAATCCTTATTATAAAAATCTGATGAAATTTGATTGGTTTAAACAAATAAAGACTGAATTCGAAGAAAAGTTCTTAGATTCCTCAATGCATTATGAGCAGAAACTACCAGAAAACGTCATTGAAGAAGATTTAATCAGCTCAGATGCTTTGAGAGGAAAGATAACAATTAAGAACGAGAAAGGGGAATTCGAAGATCAAACTTTTGAAATAAAGGACTTCAAGTCATTGCATAAAAAGGAGACTCCAAGTTTCAAAATCTTAGAAGAAATCCTTAAGGAAAAAAAACAGGAAGATCTCCAACAGACTGATTTTTCAAACTATCTCAATCTCCTTTATTCGATAAAATTCCTGAAAATCAGTGAAGATCCTCAAAAGGCAGCAACCTACTTCCTGATGTGCCAAATATATTTTCAGTTGTTCAGAGAAACCGGAAGGTATTATTACGATGAAGATATCAAAAGATCCATTGATAATTTCGACAATTACTTCTTAATCTTATTCTTCGATAAAACAGCCATGGTCAAAGATCTAAACTTCCTCAAGAGTTATCTCAAGACATTCAATTTACTCACAATGAACACCACCATGAAAGCAGAATTCATCAATCAAGAGGAATTTTATCCATTTTTTACGAAGAAAATATGTGATGAGCTTCAAATGATTTTCGAAACATATCCAGAGGATCATGAGGTGGCCTCACGAATAATTGATTTTATTGAAAATCTTCATATCTTGATTAGAGAGAAAAAGAACGAGGAGAAGTATTATCAACACACTTTCTCATTGGCCAAACTAATCTTCAAAAAGCTCTTTATTAATAATAATGAAGAGTTTCAGAAAAATCCTTTCTTGAAATTGAAAAGCAACGTTATGAATAACATCTTTTATACAACGATCAGTTTCAAGACTGCTTGCAATTTTGAGTCGGAAGCGGAGTTCTTTATGGAAGTCAATAACATCATATCAAAAATCTTCAAGATCATTTTCGATAATGAGAAGAAGGATATATTGATAAAGAGTTTCATTTTTGAAGGCTTTGAACCACATGGAATCATTGATTACTTGAACGGGTTATACCAAGATGATGATAAAAAGACGTTTTATGAGACCCATTTCCAGAATATTTATTCTTTCCTTTTGAGTGTGATAAAAAAAACAGAGAATAATGATGTTTTCATTTTTTATAGTTATTTATTGACTCAATTCTCAGACTTTTGGTTTTCTCAATCGGAAAACGTCTCCAATGAAGAAAAAGCTGCTTTCATTGATTTAATTGAAGAGTTATACTTGAAAAGGAAAGTCCGAGTTCCAAATGATGTCTTTGAGCAATATGAGAAATGGCTCAAATCAATATTGTCTAACTATGAATCAGAAGAAGCAGGCAAGACAAATCCTGATTATCTCAAGCATTTGACTAGCTATTTCGATATCTACATGATTCAACTGCTCAGCGTAACCAATAAGAGTCAAAGCATACGCAATCCTGACAATATGCAGTCATATAAGGAAGCAGTTAAGCCCTATTTCGTACAATTTTTCGAAAAGTTGCAGAAAGAATGTGTGAACATAGATTATGAAGAAATAAATTTGTGTTTGAAGAGAATCTTAGAGAAAAAATCAGAAAGCAATGAACTTCTTATTAGCTATATCAATTTCATGGTTTTCAAGTATAAAAAACTACGCAAAGGGGTTTCTTATCTCATGGCAAATTTGGATAACAATCTAGCATATGAATATAACAAGGAGGAATTCATCAAGATTAGTGATTGCTTAACGGCCATTTATTCTCATCCTTTTCTACTTGGAGCTCAGGAAAAACATAATAAATCTTCGGTGAATTTCATGTTGTATCAACAAAAATCAAAAAAAATCAAAGAAGAAGGCAAAAAAGAAGAAGGCAAAGAAGAAGTCAAAGAAGAAGAAGAAGTGATTTTAATCTATCCGACAGGCATCCATTATTTGAATCAAATTATAGAAAATTTGGATGGTTTTCATGATTCCTTGAAAAGACTGGCAACTCAAAGCAAAGAAAACAATTATTTCTTGATAGAAGTGCTTTCTTTCAGAAAACGGTTGTCAGGCGATTGTTCCAAATTTATAAAGAATAGAGAAATCGCTGGATTTTTTTCGGATGCATTGAGAGCTCCAAACTTTTGTGAAACTTTGGCAGATCTTCAAAATCTTTCAAAAATGAAAACCCTCTTGTTTTTCGTGAAAAGGAATATTGAAAAAAATTATAATTATTCTGATATTGACGCAATTTACCACGAAGAATTGTTGATGAAATTCCTGGATACAGCTCAAAAAATGCAAAATTGTTGTCTTGATATAGTGAAGATCTTTTCCCAGGAATATCTGAGTTCCCAAATTAGGGAATTCGAATTATATAAGAAAAAAGACTTATATTCATTTGATGTCTTATCTCCAACAAAAGATTATAATGCAACATATAACACCTTAAATGAGGGTATGGGCCATGGGATAAGAACCTTCACCAAGAACTTTAAATTGGTCAATAGAATCATGGGATTTTATTATAGGTACAGAAATTTCAGAAATGACTTCCCAAATAAAGAATTCATAGAACAAAAAAACGATATGTTCGATAAGTTCTTTAAGACCTATCTCAGAAACATTCTATTGAGTTTCATGGAAATGGATTCTGAAAAAATAGGAAAAAGGGACTATAGTTTACTAGTTCTTCATAATATGATTCTCAATGCATATTTGAATACTTCGAATGAGAGTAGTGAATTATTTCTTTATGCGAAAAAGAAAAGATTGATTAAAATTTCAACGAAATTCCATGACTCCATGAACAAATATTGCCTTGATAATAAAATCACCATTGATATCTGCCAAAATGATAAAAAAATCACCGATACTGAAAAGTTCATTGAAGTGTTCAATATTATTCTCACAATATGTTATACCAAACACTACGGTTGTGTGCAAAAGATACCTGATATCATGAAATCAGTGATTCAAGAAGCTCCCAGAAAGCTCTTAGTCAACAAATTTGAGAAAAGATTCCCTTTATATCGTCCTTTCCTACAAAGTATAATGAATTTTGATAGGATCTTGAATGTCGAAAAGAACCTACGTTCCATCAATTTAATGAACGATTATGCAGATTATCTCACTTTTGAGGAATCAGTTGAAGGAAGAAAATGCCAGGAAAATCATTCGAAATTATATAACTTGTTAGCAGAGATAATCATTACTTATAAACTCAACAATTTGGATTGTCCTTCTGTGCCCAATTCTCATCTTTGGAACATATTCCGCAATTCGTTTAGATCACAAGTTTCAGGTGCTGAAAATGAAGAATCTAAGATTAAAACCAGAAAGCAATTTGCATTGAACATAGCTGGAATTTTACAAAAAATCTTCAATAGTCTTTCTTCTGAAAAGATCAGAATCAAAGAACAATGCAAAGTCATAAAAGATGCCGCCAATGATTTCAAAAACAAAGAAATTTCTATCAAAATAAACCCAGACCTTCAGCTTGAAAACAAGACCTTTGAACAAAAAGTGGACCTCCTTTTTTATTTTTTAGAGAACTTGTCTTCCTTAGTGGTTTATGAAGATACTTATCCCTCAACTACTGATGGATATCATCGATTATTCGAAAGTTTAGAATTTTCCAAACCATTTCTCATGGTTCTTATTCAAATAATGGATGAAAAATCATTAGAAAAAAATCAGGAACTGATGTCATCAGCTTTTAACAAATTGCTCTTTTGTTTGACTTCATATTCCAGCAATTTCCTGAAAAATGTCACCGGAAACCGTTTTGATTGTTATCAAGAGAATTTTAAGTTAGTTACTAAACTATCAAATATGTTAAATATTCCTGAAAAAATCGACCAAATGGATACAACCTTTATCAAAAATATCATGAACATAATTTTATCAATTTTAGGTGATCTAGACCTTAACAAAATCAAAGAAAAAGAAAAGGTTGATCAAATTTATCAGAATTGCGAGGAAATGATATACAAATTCGGGAATTTGAAGTCCAATTTGGGCCAAAACAACTTTATTTATTATTTGTTGTTGGTTCAAAAGTTGATAATTTATTATGATGAGAAACAGGTTCTATCAAGAATCAGCATAGAACTCAAAATCAAGGATTGTTTCGTGGATAAGAAAACATGTAAATTGCATGAACAAATCACTAGAGATGTTTTTATGGATAGTCGTAGTGTCACTTCTGAATTTGCGCTCAACACTCAATTGTTCAATGAGATCTTCTATAGGATTTGTTATGTAACAGAAGATGGATTTATAAAACTCAAAGAAGGAATTGGTACTTTTTAATTAATTAATCTATATAATCTTAACATTTTTTCCAAGATATTAATAAAATCAATCTGGTCCAAAACGAAAAGGAAATGATTAACCCGAAAATTCAAACTTTAATGACATTTTTCCTGGATAAATATGTAGAATTTATGGGTTTTGTGGTGAACCATTTCTCAGGAAAAACTGAAGAGAAATTCGAACGTCAGCCCAAAGTTAATCTTTGGTTGAATCACACTTTTCTAGCTGAACTCATAAGAGATTTGATCAATCAATTTATTCCCTTGACGATTCTACTTTTACAATATAGAATCCCGAAAGAAAAACTGGACCAAAATTTCGGTTCATGCAAATATTTGATTGAACTTCTAAATAAGAAGCTGAAAACCGAGAATGATAAGCAATTTTTAGAAATTATTGATTTCCTCATGATAATTTATCCATATGCTTGTGGGTCCTCTTCTCAGATTCTAATGCGACTTATCAACAGAGATTATTATTATCAATTACATAATAAAGAAGAGCCTTCAATTAAGAATAACCATGTTCTGAGCTCAACTGATTATTGGAAATTTGAAATTCTCAATCGATGCGTTAAAGAATATCATGAAATTATGGAAACCCATAACGTTTTCAAGGATTTGAATCTTTATTTGAGATTCTATCATCTGAACATGATGACTTTAAATATCATGAATTCATGGAATATGAAATATCTTTCTAATATGGAATATTTGAGAAATATGGATATTGAACTCATGAAGGAGTTGCATAATATTTGCTTAAATGCTATGAAAGAATGCATGGAAAACAACTGTTTTCCTTTACTCAATCTAATGGGTGTGTTTTTCATCCTTTTTAAGAAAGTTTATAGAAGAAGAGTTAGATTATGCATTTCATTGAGAAAAAAAGACATTTATCAAAAGAAAGATATGCAATATTTAAAGTAAACTTTAAAATTTCGTTAATTTTTCTTTTAATTATTTCTCTAGATATTATACTCAGATGAATTTTGCAAAGATTTTGGATCAAAAAAGTCAGAAAATCGAAGAAAAAGAACCGAATGCGTTTTCGATTTTATCTCCGCAAATAATCTCAAATTTAGACGAATATCTGAAAAAAATCTCCTTTAAAGAGAGTCCATCACCAAGCAAAACAGCAGTCAAAATTGCTTCCAGATTGGGTTGTGACACCAATCAAATTTTTGACTTTTTCAAGTTTGTGAAATCAATTTATGATCGTTCCTACTATCTCAACCCTTACAATGGCAGTTCTTTTTCATTATCAGCCAGTTGGTTAAATTCCGTGAAAGAAAAATTTGGTCTTCCAAACAACGATTCATGCAACGACGGCATTAATAGCTACTATTATGTGTATATGTATAACAACACTGTTATTGACACTTTTGATGTTGACAATGAAATCTTTGAAAATTTCTATAAGTTGGGAAAAAAAAACAGCCCAAAGAATCCAATTACTGATTTATCAGAATTTCTAGATTTATGGGCAGTGAAAGAAGTACCAGAAGTGAAGGAAGAAATGAAGGAAATACCTGAAGAATCAAAAGCGGAAAAAGAAAAGAGTGATTTTGATTTTGTTGGGAAGGGATATCCTCTAGATAGTTTAAGTCTCTATGGAATAGATAAAGCTTATTTTAATGGATTAGATGATATAATGAAAAAGGAAGTGTTGAAAACTGAAAAGATCAAATATCATGAAAAGAATATCGTCAAAGAGGAATTGATTATTGAAGAGCAAAAGGCACCATTCGATTTTGAGGATAATGGCTTTCCAAAAGATGCATTAACCCTTTATGGGATCGATAAAGATTTTTTCTACGCATTAGCTCAAGAAAATAGGCTTGAAGCATTGGAAAACGCAAGAAATGATTATAATAAGAAAGAAGAAGAAAAGAAAAACTCATTGTTGGAAAAACAAAAGGAAATTGCCTTGCAAAAAAAACTTGCAATTTCAGCTATTAGAGAAAATTACGCTTTAAAGGCTTTTTATATAAATCAAGGCATTGCTGATAATGAGAACTTTTCAGATAAAGATTGGGATGTCATATGTGCAAACATCAATGATTTATTGGAAGATCAAAGGGAGTATTTGTTAAGACTCATTCCATTTGAATATTTGAAAAAGCTTCCAAAGGAATTAGCAAAAAAAGCTAGAAAATTGAGAAAGAATCATACTGAATTTTATAGAACGAGAAAAGAAACCAAAGAAAACGCGGATAGTTGTTCAACAAGTTTATTGACAATAGATGAAGAAGATAATAATGAAAATAAAGATGATATTTTCGAAAACACTCCATCAGAAGAGGATGAAAACGAGGAAAAAGAGAACTTCCTTTTTGGCAATTGTGAGAAAAACGAGGAAATGGAGACAATATTCAATGATTTAAGCTTTTATGACACTTTACCCGAAATAACGGATGAGACTTTAATGATTATTCTTGTTTTTTTCATGAATAGTTATAATACCAACGATGAATTTTATTCATTTAAAAAATTGTTCAAGTGTTTGGCTTTAGATCCACGGATTGCTTATAAAATATTTGACGCATTGAAGTTCTTATTCACTTTTTATCGCGAATATCAAGAACAAGCGAATTCTAATGACAACAAATTAAACGATCCCAACTTTAAGAAATGGGTGATATGTGAATTCTTCTACATAAACGGTGATAAGAATATGATAAACTGCAACACCTTGAGAATCAAAATGATGGAATTATTCAGATATTTTTATGATTGTCAACTAGTGCCACCTCTTTTAGTCAAGGCCTATAATTATGGATGCAGTCCTTTGATGTATGACCATCATCCCTATGAAACATTAAAGATTATCCAGGATATCAGAAGAATTCTCGCTTTAAAAACTGAAACTTCTACAAAGGAACAAATATATGAAAGTGTCCTTCAATTCAATTCTGATAGCGGGAACACAGGCGATAACTTGGTTCTCATCGATTCATTGAATAAAATCATGGTTTTCAAGGAAGATTTGAAAGCCGGAATTGTCAAAGCCAAGTACCCAAGGATCATTTCCCCTTCAGAAAAAGAGAAGATAATAGGTTTGATTGTAGGTTCTCTTAATATGGACTTTCTCAAAAATAACTATGAGAAAGTTGCATGTTTATATAATAGTGACATTGAGACTTTCATCACATTGGTCCTCAATCAACTCTTCCAAGAACTGTCGAAATATAAGGAAGATGCCAAGAATAAAATGGAGAAAATTGTGAAATTTAAAACCGACAACGCGATCGTAAATGAGATCAGTTCCATGAAGGACGAAGACCAAAAAAGAACCTTATGGGGTCAACTCGAAGATATCCTTTCGGTTCAATATTACGAATATAAAACTTATAGGAAAGCGTCACGTCGAATCATTGAGAATTTGAAGAAAACCATTCATAAATTCGCCAGGAAGGAATCGAAGAAAAGAGTGGGTTTGCAGGCAAAGAAAGAAAACGAGGAAAATTACAAGGCTTTGAGAAGAAAGGAGTTTTGTCATCTTGTCTTGGAAATCCTCTCACAAATCAATGAGAAAATCCATCAAAACGAGGAATTCCTTAAGATTTTCAAAGATTCCTTTGAATTGGCCTTTGTGACTCTGAATATCTTGGGAACTGACTTCTCATCAGAGAATTCAACACCTAATAATATCTATAGAAAATTCAGGAAATTGTTTAAAGTCTTTTTAGACATTTATGTCCTTGTGAATCCATTGGAAGAGGACTACAAATATGAGAAAACTGCAGAAAGTCCTGAACGGGGATTGCCAAAATTAGCCAAGATGCAAACAAGAGCTCCTGAAGAAGAAAGAAAAGAGTTCAAATTCAAATCTGAGAAAATCGGGAAAATATTCCAAGCGTTTGCTAGAAAGGCTGATGTTGATATAAGTCTGAGGAATAGTTTCAGCTTAGCTTATGGGTCATTTTCATACTTCGTGGAACAGTTCGTCAGTCTGGAGTATAACAATAGGAATAGAATATCCAAAAATTACGGGTATTATATCAAGAAAGCACCAAATGCCAGAAGTATAACGACAAACCTGAAATTTTTCTTTTTGAGGTTGATTTTGTTTTGTATTGTAATACAAATTTAGGTATTTTTTAGTTTTAAAGCGAAAGAAGAAGCTTCAAAAAAATGCTCTGATAATATAGAAAAGAGAAGTTCATTTTCGTTTTTGTTTAAGAGAAAATTCATTTAAATTTAATTTTCAATTAAAGTTTATTTGGATCGAAATGCAATTTGGAAAAGCACATTGGAAGCTATGTTGACTATGACTCCTTCTCAATTCGCAACATGGAGAATAAGAGTCGAGTTCAATAATGAAGCAGGGATAGATGCAGGTATAAACATGAATTTTATAAAATCTTCATAAATTATAGGTGGATTGACGAGAGAATGGCTTTCACTTCTAGTCAAGGAAGTCTTTAATCCTGATATGGGTTTGTTTAAAGCCTCTGAAAATAAGATTGGTTATCAACCGAATCCTTTGTCGCATATAGTTCCAGATCATTTGCTTCATTTTAGAATGTTGGGACGTCTGATCGCTAAAGCGATCATTGAAAAATGGAATATAGAAGTCTATTTTGTTAAATCCTTTTTGAAGCACATTTTGCGTAACTATTCTATTGAATTTTATGAAATAATAGGCAATTTATTAAATTTCTTCTTAGAAAAAACTCTTTACATCGATGATTTGCAGGATATTGATTTGGAATTATATAATAGTATGAATTGGGTCTTAGAAAATCCAATTGAAGAATTGGGCTTTGTTTTCAAGTAAAAATAAAATCCCAAAAACAACATAAATATTTATTTTTTTAGTTATCAACGAAAGGAATTTGATGAATTGAAAACCATAGAATTGAAATCAAATGGGAATCAAATCGATGTCGTGGAAAGCAACAAAAAAGAGTTCGTAAAAGCCATGGCCTATGCGAAAATGGGCAAAGAAATCGAACAACAAACCGAAGCGATGATGCTTGGAATTACAGAAATTATACCTCGAGAAACTTTATCTCTAATTAATGAACAGGATTTAGGTGTGAGATTGGCTGGTGTTCCAAGCATTAACGGTTTATTATACTTATAAAGAAATCCTGTTTAATTTTATTCATAAAAAATTAGTGGATGAAATGCAAAAGTTCTGTGTTTATAATTCATATAGTGCGAATCATAATATTCCAATATGGTTATTTGAAATTTTGAGGGAATATGATGAGAATTTGAAGGCGAAATTCTTATTTTATACATTAGGTAGAATATGATTTATGAGTGCCTGATTTTAAAGATATTTTATTAGGTTGTTTTAGAGTGCCTATTGGGGGGTTTAAATCATTCCCTTTGAAGATCAATAATTCGAACGATATTAAATCATTGCCACTTGCCCATACTTGTTTCAATCAGATTGATATTCCTGAATATCCTACGAAAGAAATACTCAAAGAAAAGGTCACGTTGGCAATAACTGAAGGAAGTGGAGCTGGATTCTTTGTGAGTTAAGAAAACATTCAAAATAATAAAAAATGAGAAAATAAAAATTGAAAAATTTAGAAAAAATAATTTTATTTTGGGTAAAATTTGTTTTTTTATTTTAATTATTCTAACAATTTTTTCGAATTGTAATCTATTTATTAAAATAAAAAACCATTTTTTATTAATTTCAAATTATGCCAACTCCGTTTTGGAAAGTGCCTTATTTGTAAAAAAAAAAATTTATTTAAAAAGTTTTAATATTTTAACCCAAAGTCTTTTATTATACTCGGGAATATTTGATTTCTTATTTCAGAATAAAATAATTGTGGGCTTGTTTTTTAATTTGTTTGTTTTCGGAAGATTAAAAATAATTCCATCCTGAACTTGATAAATTTATAGCTTATCATGGTAGTTGTCCAAAGATGGGATACCCTCTTTCAAACCCTTTCTCATTCTGATTCCTTTAACTAAAGCTCCGGCTTTGGAGTCGCCTTCAAAGACATCACCTTGAACTTGTTGCCAATGAGAGAACACACATTGTGGAAAAGCTTGTCCTGCGGTCAATTCTCTCAGTTTGGAAGTAAAACCTAAATGAATTAGATAAAAATTTGAATATTTTCAAAATTTACCAAAAGATTCACTGACAGGTAAATGAGCCTTAACCATATTCAAAGGAGTTCCTTGGATTTGTTCTTCTTCAATGACAGTACCTCCTCTTTGGTTTAGACATTGGTAAACACCACCCATAGCATCAACAGGAGCAGTGATTTCACAAAGGAAAATAGGTTCTTGCAATCTTGGGGCGGCTGTCAATTCAGTGGCATAATAAACTCTTCTGGCAGCTGGAATTATTTGACCACCTCCTCTGTGGATGGCATCAAAGTTTCGTACCACATCGACCACGTTGATTTTAATTTGTCTCATTTCTTCTTCACAAATAACACCTTCTTTGGTAGCCCATTGGAACGCAGATACCATATATTCCTCTGACTCGTTCAGGAATGAGACTCCCTTGGTGGCATCAACAAGAATGTTAGGTCCAGAGTTATCTGGTCCGAAAGCCCAAATTTTTAAGGTATCATATTTGTCCCAGCCGAAATCATCAACAAGTTTCTTACCTCTGACTTTTGGATCATCTTTTGGACCAATATCTCCCTTTTCAATCAATTCAGGAAGTCCATC
>Ga0302186_10001103_pt1 | contig 23058 bp, 18 predicted proteins | sample II_Bog_E1_2_FD_198782 | JGI IMG/M metagenome (GOLD analysis project Ga0302186, IMG submission 198782) | Peat permafrost microbial communities from Stordalen Mire near Abisko, Sweden - II_Bog_E1_1 | ecosystem: Environmental > Terrestrial > Soil > Wetlands > Peat | place: Sweden: Abisko...
ATTTTATTAGTATATGTGGTATTTAAGCGTTGTAGAACATACAGGACTCTGAGTTAGTATAGTAAAACAATATTATCCATATATTTAAATTATCATAAGCATCCCAATGCATTTAATTTGGGTAAGTTTAGATACAAGATAAATAAAATTAAAATCAATATGCAAAATCTAGTGATTTATCTTTCTATTTTTTTGCAATAAATTCCCCTTGATGAGGCAACAAATTATCTTAATATTCAAATGAAGATTTATTATAGTGTCTAAATTAAATGCTAAAAGCATTGTTGTTTCCCAGCTACCGCAGGATAAGTTCAGAAATTATTAAGAAAAGTCTCGAGAAGCAGTTAATCAATCCAAATATTCATTCCTTTCCTGAATACCCTCGCACTTTCGAACAAAAAATAATTTTACTTAACGATCCTCGCACAATCCAAAAATTATAAATTGTATAATTTGGAGTGAAGTACAAGCCTGGTAAAAAGTACTTGGCACTTCTGTTATCTCTTTCTGCCCTATTCTTCTATTATAATTCTCAGCAACTTCCATAAAAAGTAATTGATCGCTACTTTACAATCTCCACATTCTCAAATTCATAGTATTACTCTGGTTTCATATTTGCTGCATTTATGTATGAGAAGCATTTTGTTTTTTATTTGCCTCTTTTGGCAGTTGTCAACCAAATGTCAAAATTCATTAGTATTAGATGGGTACTTGGCTTAATTGCCATTAATATGGTTTTCAATGGAGTAGCCGGAAAATATTTGGTGAATGAAAGAGTCAATAAATATTAAGTTTGGGATCAAGAGAGAGTGACTTATGGAGAAGGAACGGTTTTGTCTTTAGCAATGATGCTGTGGGGAGCTTTGGGGTTTACTGGAGGTTTTACTGCTCTTAAAGCAAAATTGTTTTTAAAATCAGTACCAGGATTGGGAATAATCCGTCATGGTATTCCGATAGGATACGTGTGCTTATTTTATTTACTATTTTAGGTATACTTATGGAATAAAAATAAAAAAAACAGTGAACTAATGAGTATATCTGCTTTGACAGGCATTATAGCTGGTGTACTTATCCGAAAATTCTCTCCTTTGAAATGATTCACTTATTTCTGATGAAACCAACTTTAATTATAAGTTTATAAATTTCAAGAGGCCTAAACCTCAAAGTTTTATCAAAGAGAATATAGTCTAGTATATTTTTAAAATACTTCTTTTAAATCAATAGTCGTATTGCATAATTTCCGTATTTTTTATAAATCCAATCAAAAATATTATTTGTTCTCTCAACTTCGCAATTCGAATTTTATTAAGAATTATTAATCTTTAAAAGAAGATTTGATTTGTTTTATTTTAAAAAATAATGTATACAAAAATTCTAAAATAGAGAATCCTTAATATACCAGATATATTTTCAAAGATTAATATTCTTTGTTAATACAATACAATTCTTTGATTATGAACTCAGAGGAATACTTAAAGTTTAAGCAATCAATCAAAGAAACGCAAGAAAAGGCTGCTCGGGTATATCTTTTATAATTCAGACCTTAGCTCGTATAACTAATACTCTAGAAGGAGTGCAAGACACACTCAAACAGATTCAATAAAATGATGACAATATCACCAAATTTCAAAAGGCATTTGGGGATGTCATGACACAACTTGCAGAAAAGATTGCTGGTTCCTTGGGTGGCAATCCTTTCAAGTAACCCATTCTTAATCTTAGAAAAATATAGGGAAAGCATTACGATCACTTGCCTTAAGAAATACCTATCACAGAATTAGTAAAACGCATGATGAAGCATGAAATAATTTTAATCATCACAGGAGCAGGCGTATCAGCACCAAGCGGAATTCCCACCTTTCGAGGAAGTGGAGGATTATATAGCAAAAAATTTAAATGGTAGGGGCAAGAATATTAACCCGAAGAATTCATTACTTTGGAATTTTACTAAAAACATCCATAAGCAATATGGAACTGGGTAAACGAAATATATAATTTGGCAATTACTTGCAAACCAAACATAATTCACAATAGCATTGATAAACTCGCCAAAGAACTGAGTGCCCAAGGTAAGGCAGTGACAGTAATCACGCAAAATATTGATAACTTGCATATAAAACCGAAGTAAAGTGTTTATGAATATTTTGAAATACATGGTAACGTCAAGTTGGTGAGATGTAGCAATAAACACTTAATTTCTTATTAATCAGTGAAGGAAGTCATTATGAAAGGAAAGGTTGCAAATTGTCCTGAGTGCAATGAACCTTTAAGACCGCATGTTTTATTCTTTGATGAATCTTATGGGCCATTGTATGGAGAAGAGGTTAAAGAAAGGTCATTTCCCTTTGTCTTTGTAATTGGAAGTTCGCTGTCGACAGGACTTTGTAGTAAACTAACTTTACGAGCAGATGAGGTGGTAGAGATAAATCCAGAGCCAGTCATAGAAATAGGGAGGGTGTACCAGTATAAAAAAGATAGCGCGACTGTACTTGAGGGAATTATTAATTCTTTAGGAGCAAAAAAGTAATGAAAATAGATAAGTTAATTTAAAGCTGATTAAGCCAATTTATGAACATTATAATTAATTTTATGGTTTAAAAATATGTCTATTGCGATTAATAATTATCTTTTCTCTTTTAATTCAATTATGTTTATATATATATATTTTACAAATTTAGAAAATGAGTATCAGAAATTATTGCATTTATCAAGGAAAGACCTAATAACTCGATTGTATTGAAATTGTATATTATCACTTCTGTTTATAATTCCCTATATGTTGATAAATTTCGTCCCATCGCTCCCAAATGATGATCAAACTTGTGAGAATTCAATATTTTTAAATATTATACATTTAAAGCATAATTATAAAAAAGAAAGTGTTGTTCGCAATCGTACCTCACAACTGATCAATCCAAAGTTAAATTTTATCCCCAATATTAAATTCACACAATCTAAAATATTATACTTCCTTCCATTAATTTTGATTTTAAAATGGACGGTACCATTTACCTCACATCAATAGGCATTTTACTGTGATCTACAAACTCATCACATTAAAGAGACATTCTGGTTCACTATATTAAAAAAATGTTGCTTAAATTATCCTTTTAACCTTCCGAAAACAACAAAGACCATTTAATTTATCCCTTTATTAATATAAATATACTTCATCCGTCTCACTCGTCCTTTGATAATTTTTTTATATATTTTTGTTGTTGCTAATATTTTTATATATGCATAATCGAATTATATATATCCATTGTTATCTCCAGCATTATAGATCAATATCTCTGAGAAGGGATTTTAGTTGTTGCTGTAGGCATTTATATTCTTTTCATAAAATAAATGTCCCATCTTTTACTTTATTTTTCATATCTAATTTTTCACTGATGCCGTACGACTTATCAAAATATTTTAAGATTCTCGTCGAGAAAACGGAATTTTGTGAAAAGGAGAAAATTATAAATATTATGAGTTTATTTTTGTATTGAATTGCAATTTTTGAGTTTTAGTTTTAGTTAATCTTTGCTGAAAATAAGGATTTCCTGCTAAAGCTTAATTTCTTTGAATTTGGCTTAAAGGAATAAGTTATTTAATTTAATGATTGAGGCTTTGTCCTAAATTTTAAGAAATGAAAATCCATTTGCCAAATTAGTTAAATAATGATTGTTATGATTAAAGTGCATCATCAAAATTAATTTATTTGTTCAAAATATATTAAAAAATTTGAATTTTTAATGATATTGAAAGTTGTTGTTGATATTGATTCAATTTATCAATTAAAAAATGATTGGATAATAGATTAGAACAATATATAATCACTATAATCTAGGCAAACTGTATTTAATATGTTAGAAACAAAAATTAAAATTTATCTTTAAACCAACATTATTTTAGGCTCATTTTCAAAAGCATACAAATTATAGTTAGTAGTTTCTACATCATCATATCATAAATTGTTCACTCATTAGCAGCACCCGGGCTCAGGATCGCTCTTTTATTCATAACTATATTCTTTCAGTATTATATAGACTAGAATCGTGTAGTTTCCTTTTTAAAAATAAGAAAGTTGGTGATCGCTATCGGAGTAAATTACACTTCTATTTTTTTAATTTTACCAGTAAGGTTCCCCAACTAGTTAAACTAAACTAACTCGAAGAGCAAGTTGATAATTTTTGAAATAGATCTGCTTCCGATTGAAAATAATCTTTATATTTGGAGCTGAGGCTTTCTAAGTTACACTGAGTATAAAGGCGAACGAGCAAATGAGAAGTTGATCCGACATATATCTGAAGGCAATTTTGAGAAGAATTTAATAAGATGCAGATCTTATAATCAAGAATTTAAAATATGGGACAAATTTTGGATGAGAATTGGAATTGGAATGGTGCTATCTTATTAATTTTATTTTGATTGAATGGGAAAAGTAATATTTAAAAGGATTCATATTATATTTTTTTATACTATTTCTTCTTAAAAATGTTGATCCTTGGCTGTCAAATCAATACTTTTCAATCTTGTTTCAATTTAATCTAAAGTCACTCTTTCTTTTGCATTTATTTTCAGCATATCATTTATCAGTAATCTGATTTATTTATTAGGCAACTACTGCATCAGAAAATTTATAATTAATTCAAATAATCAAATGATTTAATATAATTTTACTATTTATATGTAAATTCTACAAGATTTCATTGATCCTATTGCTGCCACCTTTTTCGCTAAACCAACTGTCTCTGCATTCACAGCCTATCTCATATATTATACTTATATATGTGCAGCATCAGTATTGATTCCCAGCAAACAAGTCAAAGGACATCCCCAAACCAAAAGAGGCCCTCAATTAACATATTCAATCAACGGATTTAGACTTACAATCCTTGCAATATTTTTAATAGTTACTTTTGGAGGAGTTATTCCGTAGCTAAACGGAATAAGACTCTTTCGAGTGGCACAATTGGTAGAAGAATTTTGGCCTCTTTGGTCTGTAGTAAACATTATTGCATTTCTCATCAGCATACTCCTTTACATAAAGGGTCGATGGGGTAAAAACTTTTTAGGATAATAAGTAGATCTGCATTCACATGGATCATTTGGATTAGATTTTTGGGTAGGCCGTGAGCTCAATCCTCGTTTAGGTACATTTGATATAAAATTCGTGGCATACAGAGTGGCTATGATATTTTGGCTAGTGATTAATTTATCATTCTTGGCTTTACAATGCTAACGTTATTCTCACCCCTCACTGCGCATGGTTCTTTACCAAGTAGCTACAAATTTCTATATCTTAGACTATTTCTGGAATGAGGAGAAGATGTTGACAACTTGGGATATTATCAGCGAGGAGTTTGGTTATATGCTGGTTTTTGGTGATTATGTATTTATACCATTTGCCTTTTCTGTACAGTGTCACTATCTGTTGGACTATCCAGATTTTGATTCTGGTTATCAAGTAATTCCAATTGTTGCTATCTATTTGATAGGCTATTATATCTTCAGGACTAGCAATTCACAGAAAAATTAGTTCAAACGGGATCCAACCTCGCCTGTTTGGGGAAAGAATGTTTAAGCAGTAGGAGGAAAATTGCTTGTCTCTGGGTTTTGGGGATTGGGAAGGCACATGAATTATACTGGTGACATGTTAATGGCAATCTCATACTGTCTGCCATGTGGCAGTCAAATGGGAGGATACTTCTATGCCTTTTATCTTTTCACTTTACTGACACATCGAGCTTATCGTGATGATACAAAGTGCAGAGTCAAATATGAATAACTTTGGAAAGAATATACTCGAAAGGTGCCTCAAGTATTCATTCCGATCGAATTTATTGATGCTTTACTTCGGGGAATAGGAAAAGTTCTCTATACCATCACAAATAAATAGGATCTTAAGTCATCATCTGAAGCAAAAAAATTATGATTAAAACTATCTAAATATGTTTACTATAAGCTTTGTATTTTTAGAAATTATCTGTTCTTTATATGTCTGTTGATGACTGGGTATTAAAAGTGATTATTGATAATTAATTTGAATGCGTCATAAACCCAGTAGTTAGTACCTTCGAAAAAAAGAGGACTGCTTTAAGAAAATCAGTTCACAAAGGACTGCACTAAACAAGAATGAAGAATACGGCAAGGTAAAGATGGAGAATATTAATCATGAAGGACAACCCAATCGCAAGCACAACTCGCCTGATATGAACAGATATCGAGGATCAACTGAGGCTCACACTTCATATAACTAAGTTCGAAAGGACTGGAATTATTTGGAAAATGAAAATGGAGAGACAAGAAAAATTCAAAAAAAGGAAAAAGAAGATGGAATTCCCAATTACTCCAACGGACAATCTGGTTCTAGGGAGAAAAAGCAGAGTCTTAAATCGAAATAACTTCACAAAAATCAAAGTAGTCCAGCGTTAGGAGATAGGAAATTTGCTATGCCCAATTAAAATTAGGACTATCTCAAATTACACGAGAAGCTAAACTTTATCTAGTTGAAAATTGCTGATATGAAGAAACATGTACAAAAGAAGCGCTAGGAAAAACAAGCTCTTATGTAAGCTAAACGTAAGAGAAAAGAACAGCGGGAAAAGGAGTGCAAGGCCATCTAAAAACAGCAATCGCAACAGCAAAAACAAAAGAGCAATAATCTGCAACAATTTATAACACAAGTTCCTGAACACAAATAATTGCTTCCCTTCCAAAAAAATCCTTATTCTCCTCGTCATAATGTCTACTACATATCAGAAATTATAAAAACATATCGAGATGACAGATCTGTCGGCAGATAACATCTTTTAACCTCTCTACATATTTTTAAAGTACTTGAAAATTCACGCTTTGCATCTGAAGAGGAAATGTTCTAGCGGCAAGTAAAACTGCCTCGAAGGCAGGGATATGAAGGTATAAGTAACAATATAAAGGTAAGAAAACGTTGGTGTTCGATCTTGACTAAACTTTGATTCATTGCAACGATAATTTGACCTCACCCTTCGATGTGAAATTGCCAATTACTTTTCCAACAGGAGAGGTTATAGAAGCTGGCATTAATATTCGTCCTTATGCTTTTGACATCTTGCAAAATTTATCTCGATACTTTGAAATAATTGTATTCACAGCTAGTCATTCCTGCTACGCTAACGTAGTATTGGACTATATGGATCCGAATGGCTAGTTTGTTCATCATCGTTTATTTCGGTAACACTGCTACCAAACCCCTTAGGGTATGTACTGCAAAGATCTGCGAGTGATAGACCGGGAACTAAGCGATATTTTGCTAGTGGATAATGCAGCTTATTCCTATGCAGCTCAACCTGATAACGGTATTCCTATATTGCCCTATTATCACGGAAAATCAGACTATGAACTCAAAGCTTTGGAGAATTACTTATTAGGGCTTGTTTTGGCGAAGGACATACGCCTTGTAAATCGTAAAACCTTCCAACTGCACCGCTATCGCAATTATTATGATGAACCAGAACAACTTGTTGAAGAGCTCTATCTTGAGGAAGAAGGCAAATGACTCAATGATTTGTTTATCTTTTCTTGGTAAAAAATGGTGTTCAGAGAGAGTAGAATGGTTTTTAGGCAATATAAATAAAAAATTAATTCAATTTAAATTAGCCAATAATGACCTTCAACTGAGATTAAGGGATAAATAAATAATTGGTTATAATGATCTTCAAAATTTTAGCACGATTACGCTGACATTGTCCTTGCTTCCATTCATTTTGGCATATTTAAGCAAAGTTGTAGCCATAGCACCAGGCCCTTCTAGTGATTTGCAGAGATCTACGGCTTTTTGATCTTAACAAACATCCCAAAGTCCGTCGCTAGCAATTATGAGGTATTGTGTCTTATCTGTTATTGGAAATTATTAGATATTTGGGACGTTGGACACCCCTTGTGTTTTAAGTTAAAGATCACCCAAAGCGCGAGTAATTGCCAATTGTCCTGAAACACGCCCTTTGATAATCACTCCACCCTCTTTTCTTGATAAATTAAGGATTACTTGATGCGCTCAATCTAACTCTGGGCTGTGGGCTTGTGGTCAACACTGACTCTACGGGCAGTTCCTTCAGTGCAAAGTACAGCTCGTGTATCTCCAAGATTTGCCACATAGCACATTTTTTTTCCTCCCTACTTTCTAATGAAGGCCAAACAGCATGTTGTGCCAGTATCACTGGCACCTACAAGTTTCAACTGCTCATCAGTCTTACTAAGCACTCTTGTGATCACTGCCTTTACGTTGACGTTGTTTTTTTACTTGTAGAGCTATTGCTCTAAGATCTAGCTTAATAGAAAGCTACATTTGGGATCACATTGGCACAGTATTAGGATACCTGTGCTCCACCATGACCATCGAATATACCAAATAGTCCTGAGCCGTCGCCATTGAAGTCATCGATACTAACATAATCTGTGTAATGGTAGGGATACAATCCTCCATATTTTGGCGTGCGGGAAAGTTCTTATCTTCGTGGTAGCCTACTTCCTTCACAGATTTAGCGTTTTTGAGATAAAACTGACTTTGTCTAGCCTCCATATCAACTCAATTAAAACAACCAATATCATCTAAGTGATACTATCAAATACAATACAAAGAACCGCTTCACTTACTGCAAAATTGTCAACTACCACTATTTATTAGCTTCAAATATATTTTACATACAAGATCACATGGCTTCCATCACCATCTTCATCAGAGGATCGTAGCTATATCCGATTATGAAAACAGAAATCAAATTGTAAAATAATCGGAACTCAATGCCACTAAGGAATTTGCCTAGTTTCTACTCCCTTAAAATGGTTAATGGTGTCCTCCACAGGTTTGTGTATTTCAATGATTGCTGAGAGGCTGTTTTAGTAAAGAGAACGTCAAATGGGTGGGAAATTATCGTAGAAATAACAGCAGAAAAATAGTAGATGTTATTCTATAGAGGCTTATTCTTCTTCAATTGCAGATTCATTCTCTACATAGACTCACGTACTATTAATAAATATGATCCTCTCGCAATTAAATCTCGCACTATTGCATACGTGGTTGCCAAAAGGAATACTTTCTTGGTTACTTCCATATTCATCGACTTGTTTCCCATTTGTGAACTAATCTTGCTTATATCTATCCAAGTTTTCAGTATGCCTTCTCCAAGAACACCTAAATAAAAATTTTGCTGTCCAAGTGTGAGATAACACATGTTGCCAATTATTAAGGAGAGGTAGCCCTTGAGAAAACCCATATAAGGTGTTAATGTTATAACTTTGTTACGATGAAAGTATGCTATATCTTGAGTTTTACAGTTGGCTATCTTTCGAATCTTAATGGTATCTAAAGGGAATGCAATCAGATGAATGACTGTCGATAGAAATCCTGTATTGACTAACTTGTGAATGATGGTGGGCTACCTTTATATTTGCGGCGGTTTCTCAAGAGCATGTTTGCGATGATACTATTTGAGAATAAACGATTTTTCAACCAGTTTAAGATAGTTAGGGTCGTCTTTCATGATTATAATTAATTAAGATATAAATTATTTGAAGATCCATCATATATTTCAAATGTTTAAGTATGGTTAAGTATGCATTTTAAGAAATTAATGCCATGGATAAGTTAAATATTAAAAAAATTACTCGTTCCTTATTTTATAGTATCATATTGCTTGTTTACTATCAATATTTCAATTTTCTAGTTTTTATTTTTTAGTTCAGAAAAATACAATATGCACGATGAAGTCATCAATTACTACTTCACATATCTCTTTCACTAGGACTTTTGTACTACATTCCCAATAGTCTGAATATGTCCTATTCATTTTCACACCGTGGAATTGCTTATTTCCAAATGACCTTTCTATTCTTTCTTGGAGTAATTTCGTGATCAGAGAGCTTGAGTCCGAGCTTTGTGGCATGCAATCTCATGGATCGATTGAACATAGCACTTCCAGTAAAATACAGCAGAGCAAATGGGTACTAATCGATAGGATAGTGTTTAATGTCAATTCGGTGATGAGGTCCTCCCATTAAGCGACAAACGCCCATATAAGACTGATTGCGTTTGTCGTGATTTTAGGAAGGAAAAGTAAGGTGATTTGTAAGAATCCCTTATTTTTCAAGCTACTGCACAAAGTTCAACAACAAATTTTTATCATAATATCCATCCTTTCTGGCAATGATCATATCAATATCCCCACAGAAAGCCTTTTGCCTTCGAAATGAGCCACATACTTACAAATGATAATCTTTTAGTGATCCCACTATTTTCGAAAACTATTCCCGAATTTTTGTTGCGATAATCTCGACTTTTTATCGAGGAATTTTTTGTTGAAAGTCTTCATAAAATTTAAGTCCGATTCGCATGCTTTTTGTGAGTATTTTGTCGAGATCCTCCCGCTGTCTCAGTTATTATATAGATGTAATGTTCTTACAATAAAGTTCCTCAGCTTTGAGAGGCCCTATTCCCCAAACACCGCATAGATTTTAGCAGGCCTTAGTTTTTTCACATTGTTGCATCTGATGCAATTTTTAAAGTCCACCAGTGGCAAGAATCTCCTTGATTTTCTTTTTAATTCGTTCGCCAACTCCTCTTACCCCATCAACATCAGCAGAGTTTTCAATTTATTTGGTCAAATTTTTTATGGATGACACAGCTTTAAGGTAAGCAATTTTACGTCCAATATCATGGCCTGATTCGTAGATACGCTGCATTTCCATAAGTTTATCGCAAATAAATTTGTTCATTGAAAATGATGGCTTACCAGCACTAGTGAGAGGATTTTCTTCTTTTTATTAGTGTTAAGAAAGAGACTTAGTTTCAGTATCAGTGAGACAATCCTCTTATTTTTAATCGCAATTATTTTAGCTTCCGTAACTTTTGACTATAACTTATCTTTTGTTTCTATCATGATTGTCCTCTTGATATTATAATACCGACTTCGTCTTAGATATTTTTCTAAGAGTTTGAGTGATTGTAATAGTTTTCTTTGAATCCTAGTCCTCTTCTATTTTAGAAGATCCAAGAGTATATGCTGTTATTGCCAATACTACACCTTATTTGAGACAGCAAAGAATGTAGTTAAAATCAAGAATAGCCTTATATTACATTTTGCCTTCAAGTTTTTTTACCACTACTTCTACTCGAATTTTAGGATTAATTAAGATGTAATCAAGTTGTTCATGCATTAATTGTCCACAAAATTATACAATTTTTCCTCCTTCTTTCTAAATAGATTGAGACATGAGTTATATTCGTCTTGGCGATAGATCAATGTCCACGAAAGGAAAACAAAATGATAGACCTTGAAAAAGATCTCTCCCTTTTGATGGTTGTGACTGACTCTGTTGGCTGTTTGTATTTGAAGAAGTTATTGATTTTAAATTGGTGTCTTGGTGTATCGACTCCTCTTTTATTTTTTGGGTGATTACAGTTGTGTTTGTTGGTTGTGATTGGTTATTCTTGAATTGTTTAAGGCTTTTGATTTGTTGAAGTATGAGATTCTTCATGACCCTAAATATTTGTTAACGACTAAATGGTAATATAAATTGAAGTGATATGATAAGTCAAATGTTAATCAGCAAAATATGTCTAATTCTGAAAATAATAACGTCAATATTTAATTGCTCGAAATCAATAAATTCGTTGCATTAAAAATTTCTCTTGCTTTATTGGAAAGATTGATCATCTTGATTAATAATAAACATGAATAAAATTGAGAGCTCCACTGAAAAGTGGATTTAAAAAGGTATTGCTCCATTAAGTTAGAACGTCGCGTGTGGATAACAGCTAAACCACCACTCCCCAATCCATCAGCTGAAGTCTTCCTCGAAGCAATAGTGGCCAATATTCAACCAAAGCAAATATCTGTAAATTTACGCCAAATGGAATAATAAGTGCTTTCATATGGTTCACAAGTCTACAAAGTGAGCTATGAAGACTGCCAAAAATTGACCTACGGTGCCAACGACGTTGCTGATATGGTTGACCTGTAGTAGTTAAATGAGCCATAACTACTGTATAACCTTAAGCGACGTTATCTTATTGACTCTATATTTACCTATTGCGGTCCTACTCTTGTTTTCATCAACCCCTACGCATATATTGACCGACTTTTCAATGATGCCTGCATGCTTGAGTACCAAACCTACGTCTTTCAAGAGAATCTATAATATAAGAATCTATCTCCACACATTTTTGGGCTGACAGCCTTCTGTTTGTGGCAGCTATTTTAAAATTCGAGAAACCAGTCAATCGTAATCAGTGGGGAATCGGGGGCTGGCAAAACTTAAAATACAAAATACTGTCTAAAATTTTTGGCCTCGCTAGGCAAAAATATGCGAGTAAAGATAAGCGAAAGTAGGTCATGTAAATCTCTGCCATTGCGAGCAGTGAAAAGCGTGACCAAAACCAACTCACGTCTACAGGGTATATAGGACAAAATCCTAGGCTGCAATTAAATTCTCGAGGCATTCGGCAACGCCAAGACCATTCGAAATGACAACTCATCACGCTTCGGCAAACTCATAATTTTGCTGTACGGTGAGACCCAAGTAGATATCCGCAGCGCATTTATTATCAGTTATCTACTCGAGAAGAGCAGAATTGTCTCCATCTCAGAAGGCTAACGAAATTACCACATCTTCTACTATATTCTCAAAGGCACTACTGCTCTAGAGAAAAGGGAATACATGCTCACCGACCCCATTAATAAATACAAATATCTCAATCAAAGTACAGTCTATGAGAGGCATGGGGTCAGTGACGAACACAAATTTCAAGAAATGCAGAACGAGTTTAGTCTCTACTTCACCAAATAAGAAACTCGATGCATCTTTAAGATTATCTCAGTAGTACTTAACATTGGCAATTTAATCTTCAAAAAGGAGTTAACTCGAAACAACGAGGAGATGGCAGTGCCAGTTAACAAGGAATGTCTGGCAGTCGTGGCCAAACTTTTATAAGTTGATCTTCCCGCTGTGGAGCATAGTTTTCAATTCAAAACTCGTAAAATGGGATTTAGCGTAATTAATTCCCCTCTTCGTTTTGATGAGGCAGTGGCCCTTCAGAATTCCTTTGCCAAAAACATTTATGAACGCGTTTTTCTCTTTCTAGTGCTGAAGCTTAATTAAAAAATTGAATTGTAAAAAATTAATTTGGAGGAGTAAAACTGTCCCACCTTCCGGAAGAGTATTGGTTTATTGGATATTTTTGGTTTTGAAGTGCTCACTATAAACTCTCTGGAACAGTTTTTTATAAATTTTGCAAACGAAAAGCTTCAGCAGCTCTATGTCTGTTATATCTTCAAAGAAGAGCAAAATTAATTTCTCAAAGAGGGACTAAAATAGTTTTCAAATGACATTGGCTTTCAGGACAACAAGCCAGTCATCGATTTGTTTGAACTCTATCCCCTCGGGCTCTTTCACCTCATCAACTAATCTTCAGAACTCAATAAGCCAGATGAAGATTTACCCGAAGTCATTCAAAAAAATCACCAAAAAAATCAGTTTTTATCGCTACCAAAATCTAAGCGAGGTGTATTCCTCATTTCTCATTCGTGTTCGCCTGTCACTTACAACACTGCGGGCTTTACAAGTCGCAATAAAGACTAATTTCCTCAGCAGCTTCTCTAAGTCATTATGGGAAGTGAAAATTAAGTACTAAAAACCATCATTTTTGGGAATAGTAAACTTGCTTAATCCAGAACAAATACTCGTAGTGCGGCCAAGAAATTTTTGGGATCTAAATTTTTAAATGAAATGAATAAATTGACTGAAGAATTGTATGCTTCAGACTGCCACTTCGTGCGATGCATAAAGCCAAATAGTTTGAAAGCAGCAAAGAACTTTAACTCACACGCCGTACTCCAGTCACTTAGATATTTGGGCGTTCTGGATTCAATTCTAATTCGTAAATTAGGGTTTGTTTATCGTCGTCCTTTCAAGTAGTTTGTGAAGAAGTTTTTTGAAATCGAGCAGTACGTGTTTGGGTACTCAAAATTCATTTCTGGCAAAAATTAATAAGATTTAAAAGAATATAGCAAAAAGTTCATCTTAAAATACTTGCCTGATTAATTTGAAAATCGCTAGATTCTGCTCGGTCATAAGAAAATTCTCATCAAATAATCAGCTCTAAATCGCCTCTAAACTATGGCCAAAGAGAAACGTAAGAAACGTATGCAATGCGCTAACTGTATTAAACACATGTATGAAAGTTCAGTCTTCCGCAATCAAGTCAAACAATTTTTGAGTACGGTCAAAATCCTGAAAAAGCATATGCTAGCATTGGCTCAAGGGATACGTCTCAAGTTGAAAAGAAAGAAATGTTAGAAGATACAGAAATATGTCCGCAGATATTTGATGGACAAGAGACTACTAAAGATCAAGGTTCAAGCAGAAAAATCAGTTACGAAAATAGCATCAGTGATAAAGATGAAGAAGCAAAGGCTTCTGTTTCTGAAAGTGAGAGAGCAAACGATCAAGATTCAGTCTAGCATTCGTTTCTTCTTAACGATGAAATCATACTTTCGAAAGAAATACTGCCGTTAATTAATGATGCAAATATTCGAGCTAAGTTGGTTAAAATTGCAGAATCAAAAAGCTGTGGCTATCCAAAAGTCTTGGAAGGGATTTCTCATTCGCAAAAAATTCAGAATAGTTATAGAATAGATGAAACGCAAACTAAGACTAGCCAAGTACAGATAACATTTCATGCAAATTTTATTCAAAATTAAGTATCAACAATTTATGACACGATTAGACCAGTACAAACGACCAATAATAATGCTGCAAGCTGTCGTAAGGGGTAAATTTGCTCGAGCAAGTTACCAATTGATACGAACCAGTACTCTACTTATCCAGAAGGCTTATCGCAAACATCTGAGTAAAAAATACTTCTTGATAAAATTATGGAAGGACTATCGAAAGAATTTATGCGAGGAGGAGAGGTTAAAGGCAAAAGAAGTGGGAAGGTTGGGAGTATCTGCACTTCGAGTAGAAGGAGTTAAATATTACCCTGAAACAGTTAGTGTCCTGATGCAATTGTATCCTCAAGAGCTACAGAACCACTACGCTCGTGGTTAATCAATAAGACAGGTTTGGCAAATTAATGAAATGATTCTCTTCAATGACAAGAATACTTTTCAAATCTACATTGGCGATTATGACATCCTTGGTACTCAATGCTATCAGGGCAAGTGGTTAGTCCAGTATGCTGAAGTTAAGGAGGAGATGAAACGTAGGAATTAATATCCCGTCAACTTATCATTAGGAGAAGAAACTACCTCAGTTCTGTCCAATAAAGATCGATTATATACTTTCAGCGCAAGGGGAAAATAGGGTGAAAAAACAGTAGATGTAGGTACTGCAGTTTAAATGATGGAAGGTGGAGATAGGTGTGGATATCTATTAACTCAGTAAGGTAAAATGTATGTATGGGGCTCTAACTATCATAAATATCTTGACAAAACACAGAACTAGACTGTTTAATACGGAGAAGTACTATAATTATCACGGTTATAAATTACATCCGTCTCTTGTAAGGGGAGTAAAAGGTACTTTCTTGATGGGGAAAACAGAACTTTTTGTTATCAAGAACCTCAAGGACATTATCAAGAATGGAGATTAGCTTTAGTCAATTTTGGATTCAAAAATACAATTAAAACCGTTGCAGCGTCCTATCATTTTGTGCTCTTTTTGAACATCCAGGGGCAAATATACGCTCAAGGCCACAATAGTAAAGGTGAACTTGGTCTCGGATACACTTCAAGAAAATAAATCATACAACCTGAAGTAATTTCATTTTTTTCGAAACAAACTAAATAGATCATTGAAACCATATCTGTTGGAATGAGTCACGCCGTGGCTAAATCGAAGTTGGGCTATGCTTATACATGGGGGGATAACTGCTATAGGCAAGTGACCCCAAGAAATGTTTAATTCATACATACACCCGAACCAATTTAATCAACAGAGGAAGGAAAATTAAAGGTCTATCAAGCAGTTGCTGGAGCAAGGGCTACTTTCCTGTTAACTGAAAATCTTCACACAGTAGGAATCGGCACGAGCTTAAGTTTTCCAAGTCAAAAGGGAATTTTCAATATCTCCTTGGAGTTATTAAAGGTAATCTATACTTTACTTAGTCAACAAGCAATTGCAAAAATTTAATAGAGATAAAACTGAGTACTCGTTGGATCAGAGAACTATCAATTCTGATGATAAATTCGATAGATTTGAATCATTGTAAGTCTGGTATCAAGCAAGACATTATATTGAAATACTCAAAGATGATGGCTAAATAATGGATTGAAGATAAAGGTACACATGTAAATAGTTAGTTTATCCATAATATCGTGAATGGGCTGATAATATTTTACAACTCAGCGACATTAGAAGATTTAAGTTTAATGGAGGTTCGCCCAATGGAAAAAGTGGCAAAAACAAAAAAACTGAGAGCCAAAACAATCTTGAAGAGCTAAGAGCTTTGATGGATCTAAGAAAAACATCAGCTATTTTCAAGAAGGCAGCAGCTTTAAAAATGACATAGATTATGAAAAGACTAGCCTCGATTCCCGAGGACCTTTGGAGTTAATCAGATATCGAACAAAACAGGTATATAAAGGAGAACGCTAAATACTTAAAATGATCTGATAATATTTCTTTATTCTATTGAATACAATTATCATAAAATAACTACCGACCTATTATTAATATAGAAAATAAGGTTGTAAATAAATAATAATGTGATCATTCCTCAGAACTTTGGTAGCAACATAAACAAACGTTGAGATATTAATTAAATATGCCCATGATGGATAGCCCATGCCTCCTGCGCAGTATCATGACCTATTAATTTGAAATTTCCTTACTTTATTCCAACTTTAGTGAATTTCCACATCCCCAGCACTAAATCCCAACCTATTGTATCTATTTAATTTATTTTGTTTACTAAGCCATATATTTTGATTTATTATAATCTCCTTAACCCTATTTTAAATTATTTTTTATTTCTTGTTCTTTAGGGAAAACATTAACCTTGGGAGCCAATTTGTAGTTGATTTAATAGAAATTCTTTTCAGTAAAAATGAGCTTGTTGCACCAAACAATTAAAAATTAATCGAAAAATCGATTACTAGATACTATCAACTCTAATTTTGCCAATTTGCAATTTGTCAATTTTAGTTGAGTTAATAACTATTTGATAAAATTTAGGCAAAATTTATGAAGCAATTGTTTGTTTTATGCCGGCATAAACTGCTCTTATTCTGGAGACAACCAAATTTTATTAATTTTGCATAAATTCATAATAATATTTGCTTCGCATTCCTTCTTTCCAGATTCAAATGTGTAATAGATTAGATTATTTATTTATTTATACTTTAATCCAATGACTGCAAAATTGTGTTCTGAGTCATCAAGATGTTAACTTACTTGACAGCTGAGGATGAGATTATATTAAACAGTTGTGGGCGCTATAATCTTTATCATTAAAAATTGATGCTCCAAATTTGATGATACTTATAAGATATCCATTGCTGATTGAACTGTTTGATCCTTTTTTCTTAAAACTTTTGATTGTTTTGATGAAAAAAAATAGCTTTTTGGAGTATTTTTAGTTATCTTGACAACAGTTGGCATAATTTCATAATTCTTAAGTTCTGATTGCCAGATATGCTCGATAATATTTATCATCCCACGATTTCGCAAGTAATGTCACTTTAAACTTTAAATATTAGCCTTAATAATAGATGCATCAAAACATAATAACTATCACATTGAAACAAATATTTAGTAGAAAGAGATAAATCTTAGAGGATATAAGTTTACAATAACTTTGTTCCAAAAATATTGGTAGTATTTAATTAGAATACAAATTATTATTTGACTGTGGTCAGCATGGCATATTAATAGTCATCTCTTTATATTTAATCAAACATGAGAAAATCTAAAAGTTTGACTATTCTCAATAAGATGCCTGAAATAATAGCCGCACCAGAAAAATAGGGCAACTACTAATTTATCAATAAAGACTTTTCTCGGTACCTCAAATGTACAGTTTGCAAGTATCTCATGATTAACCCCACTCGATTGCATCCATGTGCTCATACCTTTTGTTTAACCTGTGCTCCCAAAAGTGGTAAATGCCCAACCTGCAACAAAAAAATAGTTGTGGCCCAACCCGATCTGATTGGCCTCAGCCTCATCAACGAAATGACTGTTAAATGCCTTAATGATGGTTGCCCATTCAAAGCTAGTTTTGAGGAATACAAAAAGTTTCATCAAAATAGCTGTAAACTTGAGAAAGGATTGGATGAATGGCTGAAAAAAATTAAGGGAACATTGGAGGATAACTCCAATCAATTTTCGCGATACAAAAATTCTAGTGATTAATAGGCAGGAAAATAAGAGTCATAAAAATAAGAAAAGATAGCAAGTCTGATAATACCAAAGAGTAAATTGATAATTGAAAGAAAATAGTTGGAGTGGAAATAAGACCAAGAAATGTTTTAGAAACATATTAGGAGAGATTTAGAGTGATTGTGGTTTTATAATTACTTTACTTGAAGATTTAGTTATTGAGGTAAAATAGTAATTTTATTATTTGAATTTAAAAAAAAATTGATAGAATAGTACAATATTATTTAATTAATGCTATACTTCGGGAAAATTAACCAACAATCTTAAATAATGTTATTTTGGGGAAAAATATTTTTTAGAAGATTCATCTAATCATGAACTTGTTGTTGTGCTGTTTGAATCTGTAGGAGGAGGTGGAGGTAGTTGACTTCCAGATGATCCAGTTGAGTTTGATCCTGGGGGTGGAGGTGGAGGGAAAGGCTTTCCAGACGCTCCTGGAGGTGGTGGTGGAGGACCACCAGGTCCCTTTTGTTCGTGTGTTGCCGAAGGAGGTACAGTGGAATCTGAAGAAGAGTTTTCTTCATTCCCTTTATGTGGAGGAGGGGAGGGCCTTGAGGATGATTTTCCTGATGAATGTAGCGTAGTGCTGTCAAATTAGCAACCAAGAGGCAAAGGATAAGGAAAAGATTTATCTTACTTCCCATTTTTGATTTATAAGATTCGTTTGATATCACTGATTTAAAGTTCAAAAAAACGGTTATGAGAAAATAAAAATTATTTTTTAATGAAAATGGTTTACACAAGAATTGAGATGGAGTTCCTTCAATTAATAGAGCGGAAATCAATTCTAGGAATTAATTTCTCGTAGTAGGAATACTGACCTACAATTATCTAACTTTGCGCAACAAATCCAGCTTTTGTCTGTTAAATACTCATAATTTATGTGCTAAAGACTCTGGAGATGATAATCTTATAAATTGAATATATATATTGGATGTATTTCTTTCAAGGTCAATTTATTGCTAAATTACTAATTAAATAATTTGATTGTCATCAAAGTGAGGATCAGTTTACTCGAGCTTTTATTGGTTCTTCATTGGAGCCATATTCCTCTCGGATATGCGATTATTCAAAATGAGATTGAGGGGAGTTGATATTCCGATTTTTTAAAGTGATGCACATTTTCTTTTTAATTTTCTTTTATTACAAGTTTTGCTGTTAATTATTATTTACTGCGTTATTCTAGCAAACTTCTTTAACTGGACTCTGTTATTCCTTATTGACTTTTTTCTCAACAGGGGTTTTAACAATTTGAGTTATTTTCATTCTTTGCTTTCGAGTGGGAGATCCGCCTGACTATCTTTTTTGAAGTTCAGCAGCCTCTTTCTCAATTTTTTAATACAGTTAAATTGCCAATTTTTTATCTTAAGTTTATTTTTTATCCTGTAATGAAATTTTGTGATTAGAAAAATTATTCGCTTATTCTGCTTCCTTTTTGGAAGATATTTTTTGTGCTCTAGGAGAAAAGAGTTCGATCTTTACCTTTCTTTGAGAATTTCGTTGTTTAATGTCTTATCGATCGCTGAGTCCCTCGAGATCTAAGGACACTAAAGCATGCGGATTATTTATTTAAGGGCCTTTAAAATTAAAGTCGATTTTTTCTGATGGTATTTAAATTTCTTGGTAGCTCCATCGCCCGTAAGGAAACTGATAAGCATTACCGGATTACCATAGTTCAGAGTTGTGCTATTTCTTCCTCATATAAGGAGCAAATAGATCAATATCATTTAATGAAGTTGGCTGGTTATTTTATTATAGTATTAATTTTGGCTTTCGGATATGTTAGTTGATGAATGAGATTTTACAATTGCTGGACTATCTTTCATTATTATTGCTTTATTTGCTCTTATAGCTAAAAATATTTTTAACGACTTTTAATTCTTATTATATATTGAGCTGATAATCTTCTTGCATGCTGATCTATTATTGCTTGCCAGGGTTGATTGGTTTGGAAACAGTTGTTAAAAATTAATATTTTTATAATTTCTTTCGATTTATTGGCATCTATATCAAACTTTCAATCTTAACTGCTTTATTTTTTAAATGATGGGAAATATCAAGAGGTTATTTTCTGAAGTTCATCGTAAATTATATTTATACTTGCTTTTCTGATTATTAAGAAATTTTATTTATTTACAATTTTTAAACCTTGACTATTTGATCTTTTTTAGGAATTTTCTATCTATACAGGGGATAATAGAAAGGCGTAATTTGAGTTACTTCAGATAGAAAAGGCTTATAAGAAAACAGTTAAGGATTTCGAATAGGAAAAGATTTTGCGATATTTGTGGTTTGACCATTCTAACTATCAATTAAGATTGGTGTCAAACTAATTTATGAAGAAGAAGATATTTTTGTTTGAATTTGAGATGTGCCTCCATTTGCCTCTAAGAGAGATTTGATTGGACTAATATTATTAGTAGGTTAGACTATATCATCGTAATTAGCAGTATTTAGCAATTCTACATCTTTGCTGATTTATTATATCTCTTCAGAAGACAACTTATGAATATCATGCTTACCTTTTATATTTTTGATGTAAGTCACCTTCACTTCTTATAGTTCATTATTTCCTTATCTTTGAAGGTTCCTCATTCTATATGATTCTTGATCATTTATGATAAATGAATCTTTATTTGAATGTAATTAATCATTGATGTTGTTTTATATTCTGAAATGCTAGTGATTTTGCTGGTAGTCATCGATGACTATTTTTTGATTGTTGCTTAAAAATTATTCAAACTATAAAGAATTTAACTTTTCTTCTGATATTTATCTGATGTTTACTTGTTCTTTATATGGAATTTAGTAACTTAATGTTTTGCTTATTTTTATTATTGAATGTTTTTAAGCAAAATTCATTAAATTCTTCAATTTTCCTTATTCTTATTCCTGAATTAATGGTTAATAGTCTTTTGTTTCTCGATCTATTAAATGAAATACTTCTCTTTTCATAAGTTTCATCTATTTATCCTCATTTTATCTCTATGGTTGCTATAGATTGAGAAAATTGACTGGCTCTGTGGTTACTCTAAACTCTTCTTTTCCCTTTAGGATGATTGTTTCACCAGTATTTTCTTCAGCTGATTATTTGTTTAACTTCATTAAATTGATAAAATAATAATTTAATACAATAAATTTATATAAAGATGATCTATTTAAAATTACAATTTCAATAACTTTATCATTATCATTATCAGCCAAAAGCCTCCAGCCTGACAAAATATATTTCCACTACACCGATCTCATTTTTTGGTAAATTTTATAAGGTTTATCTCATATTTAAAATTATATTATTACATATTAATTCAATTGATTCATTTATTAGGGTTTTATTCTTCAAGTGTAAGAATTATACGAGAACTTTTACAGGTGATTATTTAGGACGTAATCCTAAATATAAACATTATTCTGAATTTCTATTTTAATTTGCCTAATTTAAGGTCCTATAGGGAATCTCCTTGATGACGAAAAATATTTTTTGGCATTCTTAATGAAGTTTCTTCATCATCTGGATGACATTTTTTTTAATCAGAATTTATTCTCTTTCATGCTATTACATATATGGTATAGTTGCCAGTTGCTCCATTTTGACTTGTAGCGCTTTCATTCTTTTATTTTCAATATACTATGTATACTTCTTATCAGGGTATTTAATGACATAGGAATAAGCGCCTAAAAGAATGATGAGGGAATGATTGATAGTGATTGATAGTGCCTGTATAATGGAATAGCAAGTGTCAATGTTGCTATTTAGTTCTGCTAACTATCCTTCACAAAGTTTACACATTATAAATGATAAACGAGATTAGCAAGAGGTATTATCAAACAAAGTATAATTATTTATATCATGGTTTTATATTTTATTTGTCACTAATCGTTGATATTCCATAGTCTTTTCCCTAAATATTTTAATTGTTATAGGCATTTGATTGTTTATTATTCATCTAAAAATTTAATTTCCTTGTGTTGCTTCATGACTTAAAGGGCTTATTTTATATTTGACTCCTGTTAGTATAAATTACATAATAAATAACTTGCTTTGAAGCAATCCTTATTTATTTATGAACACATTCTTTTTTAATTTATGGAGCTGATGTTGTTCCTGATACATTCCTGATAATGCTTTTTAGCTTATTAATACTTACCAGCTTTCTAATATACCCAACCCAATAATGAGTCAGCAAAAGCTTCATTTTAGGGTTTGAGCTTTTTATATAATTCAAAGTTTTTAAGTGCTCCTTAATAATTTTTCTTTCCTAATTAGCAATCTCCTTTGAAGAAATATATTTATTTTTCAGGATTTTATCCTAGTATCTCTGGACTATCGTTTTTCTATGATTTAATATGTTCAAGATATATTTGATAACTGTCAAGAGCATTATTCCACTCTTTAGCTTAGCGATAAGCATTTCCTAGTTAGAAAAAGATTCGATTGTGAGTTTTGTTTTTACGTTAATACTCTTTGAGATATTGAATTGATTTCTTATAATCTCCTTTTTTTAAATAAGTTACTCCAAGCTCATATACCCATTCATAATATAAAATCTCGTTCATTGCTCCTGTCTTTAAATCATTATTTAAACTAGATCTATCGATAATATTGTGAATGCAAATTTGATTTCTTATGTCTTAACTATAGCTTCTACT
>Ga0302186_10001105_pt1 | contig 23049 bp, 19 predicted proteins | sample II_Bog_E1_2_FD_198782 | JGI IMG/M metagenome (GOLD analysis project Ga0302186, IMG submission 198782) | Peat permafrost microbial communities from Stordalen Mire near Abisko, Sweden - II_Bog_E1_1 | ecosystem: Environmental > Terrestrial > Soil > Wetlands > Peat | place: Sweden: Abisko...
TAATTATTGCAGAATAATTTTGGCTGGCAAGAAAAAGTATTTATTATTACATAAATGTCGTACAATGGAAAACATATTAATGCTGGTTGAGTAAATGAACCTATGGTTGCCTATGGTGCAACAGGACCATTAAATCCATTTTATAATTTGTAAGGCGGGGCCAAATCAATCAACTCTCTAACGATTTTGATATTATAAAGCTTGCAGGCGAGGGTTTCCCAAAACGTGTTTTACTGGCATTACAAATAAAATATCCGTTAACATTCAGGTGTTAGCTAATGTTCTCCATATCTCTAAGTATACTTTACAGCAATATGAAGATGAAGCCATTATAAAAACCGATAACGTGAAAGGCCGGGTTAGTATTTAGGCCCTCCCGTTATTGGTATTATCTATTTCATTTAGGAAAGTAAAAGGAGCTATTTATTCATTTACAGGAGTGGTCCCGGCCGTGTTATACGAAGCCATTGTTATGCCTCCCATAACTATACCAAAACCCAATGCGGTCGGCTGTGCCCATTGGCCCTGGGCAACAGATAGAAAGCTTACACTTATAAGCATCCACGTCAATAAATCACTTTTCAATAATCTTTTATAACCTTCAATCACAAACTGAATACATATCCTTAATCTTATAAAGATAACTCCGAGGCCAAGAAACGCACCCATTTCCCCAACCAACCTGCCCCATTCCCCTTCCGAAATTAAAAATTCATCCGAGTGCCCCACTAATAATTGAGCGCCGGCATTTGTACCCATTCCTATGCCATAACCCAAAATAGGAAGCGACGGCGATGCAAAAGGCTCTAATAAACCTGCAAAAATACGGTTTGCAAAAGTATTCTGTATTCCGCCTTCACTTTCGTCTGCATCCTGAAACCGGTTTGTAAGCGCGTCGATCGCCTTTTCGAAAAACTCTGTTCGGCTTAATATTGCAACCAGAATAATCAGGCCAAAAATCGCACCAACCATTCTTCCTAAAAATTTTGGCTTCCTTGCTATGGACACCGTTGCAAATACTAACGACAAGCATATCTGGAAAAACAAAGTACGGCTAATAGAAAGCGGAATAGCTATCAACACACTTATTGCCCCGGCTATTAGTAAATACCTTTTAATTTCGATTGGATTAAGGAAAAAGTAAATTACAAAAACCCCTACGCAAGCAAAAAATTGCGAATTTCCTGTTGTAAAAGAAAAAGTACCTGGCGGGCGGAAATAACCCAAAGCTCCGCTAAATCCGCCGCCTTCGGATTCTGCACCTATACCCTTGTTTACAAATGCGGTTTGCGGACTGTAAAACTGCAAAGCTATGAGTAATGCCATGGGGATTGAAATCCAAACCAGCGCCCTTCCAATTTTTATTACATCCTCTCTGTCAAAAACCTCGCCTATTAAAAATATGAGAGGGAAATGAAAGAGCAATATTCGGGCGCCATATAGGGCAACCAATATATTGCCATGTCCAAAAAGCAAAGCGGCAAAAATTGAAACAACGGTACAAAAATAAATTCCTGTTAAATAACTATTTGTGGGTAACCTATTGTTTCTCCACGCTGTAATCAACAACCAAACAGCAACAGGGTCCCTAACTATAAGCAGCGGAGTTGCTAAAGCAGGAAATATCCATTTACGTAAAGCACCTTCAATAATCAATAATATAAAATAAACCCAAATACCTTTTTTTAACTGCTCGGTAATCGTGATTTGTTTTTTTCTTAATTTTGACCTAAAATCGCTATCTACCTCAGCAACGGCTTCGGCATTTGTGTCAATATTCAGATTTACTTCCATTTAGCTAATCTTAAGTGTAAATATTTTTAGTTATTATACATAACCGCGTTAATTAATTCGGAACCGTATACGTCCCAGGGTCTCTGACTTGCTGTTTCTATAGCAGCCCGGCCCGTTTTTTCAATTAGGTATGGATGGATAAGAATATTTTCGATAGCTAACTTAAGCTTCTCTGTTGATCCCGCCTCTATTAACCATCCATTTTCTCCGTCCCTTATAATATCAGGGCCCGCAGTTCTGTCCGTTGTAATTACCGGTGTGCCCTGTGCCATTGCCTCAGTAATAACCAACCCAAACCCTTCAAATAACGAAGGAAAAACCAAAACATCATGTTCCCGCATCAACTTCAGTACGCCCGCGTGTGGTAAACTGGGAATCCACCGGTGTTTTTTTAATTCCTCGTTTAAGACTGCACAATTATTACCAGCGCTTTTTCCCACCAACGTTAATTCAACATGTTTGCCAAATGCTTTTACTGCCGCAAAAAGGTCTGCTATGCCCTTCCTTTGCGACAAGCCCCCAACAAACAGCAATTTTAATGGTGCACCTTCCGATATTTTAATTAAATAATCCCTGTTTTCAATTACCGGCGGAAATCCATACGGTATTACTTTTACCGGCGCTAATTTACCAGAAAAATCGTTCAAAGTCTTTGCTGTGAACTGACTTGCGACAAAAATTTTATCTGCCAGGCGTAATTCTTCGTCTTTACGGGCAAGTTTTTCTTCTGAATCCCTAAAGCCGGTTAATGTATCTGCCCAATCGGGCCATCGTTCCAATTCTTTTTTTAAGAGGAGCCTGGCAGTTCGCCAGTAACCAATAGGGAGATCATACAAACATTTAATGTCAAATTCTTTAGCTTTATTAAATGAAAATTCCGAGCAGTCCTCATAGGAGTAAATAGCATCAGGCCTGGTCCCTTTACTCAGCGCCTCAAGCCGTTTTGCAACTTTCAAATCTAAATCTTTATAAACAGCGTCAACATTTGCCCAGCTGATTTCGCTTTTGATATATTTTCTTATATGAGTTTGTCCTGCAACAATCCTGGCAATTTCAACCAGCGGGTGTTTTTGTATTTTGTTATATGGTATGGGATAAGAGCGGCGCAGACATTCTCGTTTTACTTTAGCAGGTAATAACTTTAACCAAAAGGCAGCAGGGTCAACAGCCACTGTAGTATGAAACTCGGTGAGCATGTCATTCTTTGACAAGGCCGAAATAAATGAACGGGAGAATTGATTGCCTGTCGGATGAGATACAACTATTTTCATAAACAGTTTTTAATAAACAATACTATTTGTTAAAATTAATACGGTAGGAATACTAGCTTGAATAAAAAAAAATGTGTATTTAAACTTAATTTTAAAAAAATAGTATTATTCACGCCTTATTAACAAGCGCTTTGTCAGGCTTAATATTTTTATAAAGCAAACTTTTTACGTTATTTAACAGCCATTGAAAAAGCTTATCCCAAAGTGGTCGCTGCTTATCTAAAATCACTCCTATTATACCCGATACCAACAAAACAGAAATAATAGCTTCCCAAAGCTGGACAGTATTATTAAGCTGATAACCAAAAAGACATCGCCATAAAACTAATAATGGATAATGTAAAACATACAACGGAAAGGTAAGATCTGCAATTTCTCTAACAACTTTTGTCAATTTAGACCGTGTTTTGGAACCAGCAGTTGTTGGCAATATCCAAAGTGAAAATGCTATAAAAATACCAACTATCCAGTCTGTAATAAATTGATTTGCATAGTAAAATGGTTTATAATCATTTACAAATGGAAAAGGCGGGAGAAAAGCAATTGCTAGCCATGCCATCAAAAGCCCTAATAACACTAACAGCCAGGCTTTTCCAATTGAAATTTCAGGTCTCGGTAAATGATACGCCATATAACCAGACAACCAAACAATCATCATTAACAAGATTTTAGGTCCGGCAATTAAACATGCGAGCAAAACAAGTAGAATTGACTTCCAACCATGCTGACGAAAAAACCACAAGCCGAATATAGCATAGTACCAAAATTCAAAACTCAGCGACCAAAGAGCTATGTTTAAAAGAGGGGCGGATGAGAAAAACCATATTTCATTGATAAATAATCCCGATAAGATATACCTGAATCCTGTGAAGCTCCTGTTATAAGAAGCAAGCATTTCTGGATTAAGGCGGCCAATTATAAATTGAGACAGTGCTGTTATTAACAATGCAGGAATAACAACTGAACAAAGTCTGGTTAACCGCGCCTGCGCATATTGGAACCCCCCCCGGTTTTTACTAATCGTTGTATATGCAATAACATACCCAGATAAAACAAAAAAAACTATAACCGCGGCATGCGACGGTTCGCCAGGTTCGGTTGGGGGATGGGCCTGGGAGGGGAACCATTTATCAAAGGCATGAATATACAATACGGTAAACGCTGCACAAATCCTAAGACTATCAAGGAAAAGGCTCGAATTCCCTGATATTATCCTGGCTTTATTTTTTTTCATAGAAGTTATAACAATAACACCGTTTGACGAGCAAATTAAAAATTTAAACCCGAAATTAGAATTTTATTTAATAATGATTATCAAAAAAATATTAAAACAAGCAACGTAGCAATAAAAACATGAAGATTATTTCAATAAACAGCCTATTTAGCTGCCAAATTCGAAAAGCAGCCTAAAATTTAATCATAGAATTACAATCAAAAATTCATATTTTTGACGTATATCAAATTGATTAAAGCAAACACATTTAATAAAAATGCCTGTTTATGAAAATTTTTTCTGAATTAAAGAAAAATTTAAAGAATGACTTTTCAAATTTAAAATCAATTAAAGTTGCGTTATTAGGTGACACAGCCACACAGTTTTTGAAACAGGCATTGCGCGGAACTGGGTTTGAATACGGTTTAGACTTACAAATATGGGAGGCTGACTTCAACCAAATTGAGCGGCAAATATTTGACCCAGCTTCTGAATTATTTGAATTTGCGCCAGAAATTATTATCATTTTTCAATCCTCACATAAATTACTGGGTAAATACAATAAACTAAAACCACTGCAGCAAAATAGCCTGGCCGAAAATCAACTCGATTTGATAAATAATTTATATTCCGGTATTAAGGAAAATTTAAATGCAAAAATTATCTATTACAACTATGCCGAAATAAATGATGCTGTATTCGGCAATTATGCTAACAAGGTTGAGCAGTCGTTTTTATTCCAACTCCGGAAACTCAACTACGAGTTAATGGTTTTTGCCGGTAAAAACACTAATTTTTTTATTGGTGATCTTTCTTCAATTCAAAACCAGGTTGGTAAACCTGCAATGTTCCAAACCTCAATTTATATTAATACTGAAATGGTTCTCAGTATAGATGTTTTACCTTTAGTTGCTGCCCGTACAGTTGATTTAATTGGAGCACTATATGGAAAATTTAAAAAATGCCTGATTCTTGACCTGGATAATACAATGTGGGGCGGTATAATCGGAGATGACGGGCTTGAGAGTATACAATTAGGGAACCTTGGAATTGGAAAGGCTTTTACGGAGTTCCAATATTGGATAAAGAAACTAAAAAACAGAGGGATAATAATTGCTGTCTGTAGCAAGAACAATGAAAATATTGCTAAAGAACCTTTCGAAAAGCATCCTGACATGGTTTTGAAGCTGGATGATATAGCTGTTTTTAAAGCCAATTGGGACAATAAAGCAGAAAACATCAACCAAATACAAACTATCCTTAATATTGGCTTTGATTCTATGATATTTTTAGATGATAACCCTTTCGAAAGAAATATTGTAAGAGAAAATATCCCGGCGATATCAGTTCCTGAACTACCGGAAGACCCGGCTGATTACCTGGAGTATTTATATTCTTTAAACCTCTTTGAGACCGCTTCATTTTCTGTTGAAGATTCTGAACGAACAAAACAATACCAGGTTGATGCGCAGCGTGTTATTTTAAAAAGTTCATTTATTAATGAAGGCGATTTTTTAAGAAGCCTGAATATGGTTTCAGTAGTTGAGCCCTTTAATACGTTCAATACGCCGAGGGTGGCCCAGCTTTCGCAACGTTCAAATCAATTTAATTTAAGGACAGTACGGTATACGGAAGCCGACATTGAACTGCTAATTAACAAAGAAGATGTATTTACCTATACATTTACCCTCGAAGACCAATTTGGCGACAACGGACTTATTTGTATTATTATCCTTAAAAAAGAAAATAGTGAGACCTTGTTTATAGATACCTGGCTGATGAGTTGCAGGGTTTTAAAAAGAGGGATGGAAGAATTTACGTTAAACACTATTTCAAATTTCGCAAAACAAGCTGGCTATGCCTGGTTAAAGGGCGAGTATATACCCACTTCAAAAAACGAGATGGTAAAAAATCATTACCTGGACCTGGGCTTTAAACAGGAAGGCAAATTCTGGTTGTTAGATGTTATGAATTACGAGAATAAAACATGCTTTATTGATAGAAAATAAATAAAAGATGGAAAAAGATGAAATTCTAAAGAAAGTTAACGATATTTTTATTGATATTCTGGATAATAAAGATATTGTTTTAACCTACAATACTACCGCTAATGATGTTGAAGATTGGGATTCTTTAAACCATATTCAATTGGTAGTCGCTATTGAAAAACAGTTTAAAATCCGCTTTACATCACAGGAAATTCAAAGATGGAATAATGTTGGAGAAATGCTTAATAGCATTATGACAAAAATAACTTAGTTTTTTTTCGTTTTAACTTCAATTGAAGGTTTTTATCGTCTATTATTTGTTGATCAATCATTTTTAAAAATGTCGTTTAATTCATTACCTTTTATTGTTTTTTTTGTCGTTTTCTTTTTTCTATACTGGTTTATTTTTCACCGAAATCTAAAATTTCAGAATCTCTTAATATTAGCCGGAAGTTATTTTTTTTATTGCTGGTGGGACTGGCATTTTCTTTTTTTATTAATATTGAATAGTTCGCTGAATTACGCATTGGGCTATTACATGGCTAAAGCCACTAATCAAAGAACAAAAAGCATTTTATTGTACATTGGCGTACTCGCCGGTGTCGGCTCATTGGTGTATTTTAAATATACCAACTTCTTTATCACTTCTTTTATAAGCGCCTTCGAAAAAATACATATTATAATCAATATCCACACAATAAATATTGCGCTGCCTTTGGGGATTAGCTTCTATACTTTTAGAACACTGAGTTATTTATTTGATATTAATAAAGAAAAATTTAAGCCAACCAGCGATATTGTTGTTTTCTTCTCATTTGTGGCTTTTTTTCCGTGTTTATTAGCAGGACCAATTGACAAAGCACAAACATTAATACCCCAATTACTTAAAAAAAGAGAATTCAATTACGAAAAAGCGGTCGATGCGATGCGCCAAATTCTTTACGGCTTATTTAAAAAAATAGTAATTGCTGATAACTTAGCCCAGGTTACAAATAATATTTTTGACAATTATCATCACTTGCCCGGAAGCACCCTTGCCTTGGGTGTTTTCTACTATTCAATTGAAATGTACACTGATTTTTCAGGATATTCCGATATGGCCATTGGATTTGCCCGCCTAATTGGATTTGATATAACCAAAAATTTCAATTTTCCTTTTTTTTCACAAAGTATTGCAGAATATTGGCGTAAATGGCATATGTCCTTAACTAAATGGTTAACTGAATATTTATTTACCCCCTTGAGCATTGCACTAAGGGATTACGGGAAAATGGGATTAATACTAGCAATTATTATTAACCTTACGGTAATTGGCATTTGGCATGGTGCAAACTGGACTTTCGTCTTATTTGGTTTATTACATGGAATTTATTTCATTCCGCTGATTTTAAAAGGGACTATGAATAAGAACAAAAAAATTGATCCGGACAAATTATTACCATCCTTTTCCGAGTTCGTAAATATGTTAAAAACGTTCATTCTTGTTAATTTTGCATTTATATTTTTCAGATCTGATACCGTTTCCCAGGCGTTTAGTATTATAAGGCGAATATGTTCCATATCTTTAATTCAATTCCCTCAAAATAGTAAACCATATTTTATCCCGGTAATTATTGTCTTTTTACTGGTTGAATGGATACAGCGCAATAAACAACACGTACTCCAGATTGAAAATATTAAACAGGGTAGTTTGCGATGGGGCATTTATTTTGTATTGTTTGTCACCATCTTAATTTTTGTATCTGCCGGTGACCAAACAAACAATGGGTTCATTTATGTTAAATTTTAAGAAATTTATATGAAGAAATTTCTCACCAAAATTGCTGCGTTCACACTTTTAACAACGGCTTTATTTTTGATCCCATTTTTTTATTTTCCTAATCTCATGTATCAAAACAGCATTTTGGCTGAATTGCCGGATAAGCACAAAATGCTGGCCCAATCAACGTCCCCCAAAATTATCTTTATTGGCGGATCAAATGTTAGTATGGGCCTAAATAGCGAAAAAATTGCCGACACATACCATTTACCTGTTGTAAACACAAGTATTGCCCTTTGGCTTGGCCTCAAATTTATGGTAAACGATGTAAAACCTTATATAAAAAAGGGCGACATTGTTGTTATAAGCGGTGAGTACAATTGTTATGATGAAAGTTTAAATGAAGCCGGGTTTGAAGGTTATGAAGCTTTATTAACTGTTGTGTTTAATATTTTTCCACCAGGAAAGTCCTATATCGACAACAAACAGTGGATCCATCTTGCTAAATTCATCCCTCATTACGTAATTTCAGCAATCAGGTATTCACTTCTTAATAATGACAGTGAGCGGTTAACTGTTGAATCGGCAAAAAAAGAATTCAATAAGTACGGAGATTTGTACACACATTGGAAGCAACCAAAAATACCTTTTAAACCTGAGGAAAAATGCATGGGAAACGAAAAATTAAACCCGGATGTTATTCCACTTTTAAAAAAATTCAATAACTACGTATTATCAAAAGGCGCCACTTTGGTTTTAATACCACCTCCGTTGCAAGACAGTTCCTACCAAAATCAATATTATGTTATAAATAAGATCGAATCTCAATTAAAAAATAGCGGCTTGCCTTTTATCGCCAAGACCAGCAGGTATGAACTTAATGACAAGTATTTTAACGACCTGGGTTATCATTTAACAAAAGCTGGTGTAGATATCCGAACCGATTTGGTTATTGAAGATTTATCAAAAGTAATAACCGCGGCAAAAACCAGGAAATAAAAAATGACGGCTAACGGTTAAACATCATTTGCAGAATCTAATAATACCCGTCGCATTGTTGTTAAATTTTCCTTTCCAAAATATTGGATCCGGGCATTTTCAAATTGTTTTAAGCCTATGTTTTCAGTAAGAATTTTTTCAAGACACTTGAACCCATCCTCTTTTTTCCGCGAATGCCACATTACGCCCAAACTATTTGTATCTATAAAACAGGCAAGGGTACTATCTTTAGGCCCGTGCCCAAAAATCGGGCGGCCCGCCTGCAAATAACTTGTTAGCTTGGTTGGTAAACTGGTTTTCGAAAAAACGCGGAGAGCGCTGCTTAATGGATACATTGCATAAACAAACATGCAACGTGCCAGCATTGGTATTACCTGTTCTTCTGGCAATGTATCAAAAAAAAGAATGCTGTCCCTTAAGTGCACCGGGATTTCATTAATATTTAAGTGACAACCCCACATTTGAAGCATTGCTTTTTTTCCCTTTGCTATCCCAAATTCATGGAACATAGATAAGAATGCAATAAAATCATTTTTATCATAGATTGACCCTATATGCCCCGCCAATATTTCAGATTGCCCGCTATTACTAAATCCACGCCCGGTATGTATCGAACCTTCGGGCAGATAACGATGGCATATTTCACCTGTTTTGCCGCTCAGCTTTTCGTAGTAATTTTTCATCCCAACACTCACAACGTCAAACGATGAAACCGTTTTAAGGGCATTAATAGTCAATTTTTTCGCTACTCTCCCCATAAGTCTATATCTTACAGACCGGGCACACAGCGCTCCTGCCCAGTCATCGTGTACCGTTAGGTGAACCGGGCGGCTTTGTCTCCCGGCTAATTCTACAGCTAACCGCAAGCCCTCATTATGTGAAACAATCCAATAACCATCACAGTCTATGGCCATCAGTTGGTTTACAAGGTTTTCGATAAATGGGGTTTTTTCATTAACAAGCAATTTCCAGGTTTGTACTACATCTTTAGTAAGTTCACCGCCCATTAAAGCTTTCCCTAAATACCCGTTTTCGTAACCCTTAATTTCACGGTCACCTATATAATACCACGAGATTGATAAATCTGAAAGGTTGCTAACCAAACTTCTTAAAATTACTCCACCCCCTCCTGTTTGAGGCGAGTGTGCTGTGAAAAGGCAAATTTTTCTTTTATTCATCCAATAATCGCTTATCTGATTCTTCTATAAAGTTAACCTGCTGGTATTTACTATGGTATCCCTGAACTTATCTGCAACATCAATAACACTGTTGTTAAACGGAACATGCCTGTTGCAGGAAATACATTCTTCAAAGTTTCCAATTTTGTATTCTACAATTCCTGCCGGCAATTCCAGTTTTGGTATTCCGGCCGGTTGCCAGGGCTTTGAAACGCATATCACCGTCAGGCCATGCTCACGCATTGCGGCAAACGATCCGCTCTTTTCAATTACCGCTAAAGCTGTCGCAGAAATGCCCATTGTTGAATTACTCAGAATATCTGAAATACGTATGGCTGATTCTTCGCCATGAAATTCGACAGAAAGCGCTTCAGATCTCAATATCGCCGACCACCTATCCCGTTCCGGGCCACAGCGCCCAACAAATGTAAAGGAAATAACTACCCCCTTTTCCCGGGAATATTTCGCCGCTTCTTTTGCAAATTCATCAATCGGCGCCCCGTCGTGTATAGAGCCAAAGATTACAAAAGAGATTTTTTCGCTAACAAACGCCTTTCCGTTCTTCCCTGTCGGACTGTTAACAGGAATATTTCCAAATAAAGGCAAATAATCTGCGTTAAATCCAAGTTTGGCAATTTGTGCCTGGTAAAGCCTGGTTTGGGTATGGACAACGCTGGGCCGTAAATTATTTAGCAATGATTTTATAAAATACCTTTGGCCCCTGCCCCACCAAACCAGTTTTTTTGATTCTTCCAAAGCCATTCCAACCCACAGCTCGTGAAACATAATATGCCACCTTCTACCCTTGCCAAGGGAGGATAAACGTTTGCTTAACCCGGCATGTAACCCTTTTGGATGAAAACCGAAAGGCACATATTGCAGACTAAGCCAGTCTGGTCCTATCTGATCTATTTGTTCTTTTGCCAATAAAAACCGTTGCTTAATTGAATATCCGGATGGAATGCGTACGACAGGTACGTCGGTTCCCTCCGCGCACTGAAGTCCAGATAAAACATTATCAACATATCTATCATTTAACGAAAATATAACAACGTCATCGCCCCGCCTGATCAACTCCCCTGCCAGTCGTCGTGTGTAATCTCCCACACCATCGCGCCCTGGTTCCAGCGCACTGCAAATAAAAACTATTTTCATTTCAATCTGAACGTTTGGTGTAGTTAAAAATCAGTGACAGCACACCGCTAATGAAACCGCCGCCTGTAGGATAGCTGGTAATTGATACCTTTTTTTCGGGTCCTTTTCATTTTTGCAGGAACACCGGCCACGACTGAAAATGGTTCAACATTTTTTGTTACAACTGCTCCTGCCGATACGACGGCACCTTTTCCAACAGTGATCCCCGGTAAAATAATAGCCCGGGACCCTACCCACACATAATCTTCAATTTTTACCGGTCTTTCGCGTCCTCTAAAATCAGGCGAGTCCATATCATGATCAGCCGACAAAATCATCACTTCCTGTGATATAGAAACATTTTCACCAATTGTGATTGAACTTTTATTGTCTATCCTGCATTTTCCGTTTATAACCGAATTTTTCCCTAACGAAAAGTTTTTCGCGCAATCAAATGTACAATCTAAAAAAATAGCGGAATTTTTTCCTATAGTGTATTTCATAACATGGCGGTAAAAAAGCAAGCGCAATGTGTGGCTTGGCAACCGTGAAACCCATCTGTTACAAATGTAAATCCTTAATTCTGAAAGAAACCGCTGCATTATAACTGAGCTGTATTTTTAGAGTTATAGCGAATCGTTATTTATAGTATACCGCTATACTTCTTCCCATTCTTTATCTTTTATTAAATGCAGATACTTATTTTTACCCCATTTTACAAATGGTATATTTTCATAATTTTCAATTCCAATGGCAGGAAAAATATCCGTACCAATATCATTTCTCATAAAAAAAGCATTAAAGCCATATTTTTCAAAACCGATTAATCTATAATTCTTGCTTTTGGCTAATTTAACAAATGCTTTTATTGATGCACCGGAATAAATACCAAAACCATTTTCATACTTGGTCTTAAAATCATCGGAATAGGGTACCGTAACTGATTTCTCACAGCCCCAAACAAATTGAACTTCAGTCACAACCACCCTGGGGTTTATGCAGGTTATCGCATCCCAAATCCAATAATCTACACCATCTATATCTATAGATAGTAAATCTATTTCACCACTTACGTTGTTATTACTTATTAATGTGTTTATATTAGACCTGGTAACCCACGCGTGTACAAATCTGGGAGGTAGGGAAAATGTATCAGCGTGCGTTTTATAAAACCTTCGCCCTTTATCTATATTTTCACCATCGCCATCAAATAGTAATGCATTCCAACCATGATTGATAATCAAATTTGCTGAATTACATTCCATTCCATCTGATGCACATATTTCAACGACAATTTTGTTAGTGGTGGAAATCATCGAAAAAATAAAAAGTAAAATTCCGTCTTCAGAATTTTGAGAATATTTTCTGAAACCCACTTCGCCGAAACTGTATTTAAAAATATCGCTTTTGTTTATTTGTTTATATTGGTTTTTTAAAATGAGTTGGCTTGTCTGTTCACTTGCGAGATATTTTTCGGAATCCTTCCACAATTTTATAATAATTCGATGATAGAGTTTATATAGTCTTTTTTTAAAATTTAGCATATTTTGAAAAATAATGTCAGTTGTAATCTTTTACATCAACTATATTCAGATTTTCACCCTATTCAAAGGTAATATTAATAAATCATTAAGCAAGGTTACTGCCCGTAAACCATCATAAAAAGGTCTCCAGGTAAAAAGATACTCATGGTTAACTATCTTTTTGCTGCCAAAAACGCTTCCGGATTGCAGCAAGGTTAAACGTTTTTTTAGCCAGAATTTTTGCGTTATTCGAAATGTAGTTTCCATTAATCATAATATTATTAATACAATCAACAAAATCATTGACATCTAATGTATTACAAGAGATTGCTGCGTTTGAATTTACTAATAAATTGCACGCCGCACTGTCTCGGGGGCCGTGATACAGTATAGCACCTTTACCACCAAGGTAACCTATCATTTTTGTTGACAAGCTAAACAAATAGAAATCAGAGACAGTAAATTTAATGGGAAGGTAGAGTATAGAAGCCGCATCAAGTTCAGCTTTCAATTCGGCGTTATTTAAAGAAGTCGGTCGATATTCTACTTCAAAAGAGCGGTTATCGAGAAATTCGATATGCTGAGTGCCCCGTAAGATCAATTTAAATAAAATACCTTTTTTTACCAATAAATCCAAAGCATCTGCTAAAACCATAAACAAAGGTCGGTAAGCTATATGTAACAGGCCGGCAAAATAGACAACATAAGGCAGGGGATCTTCTTTTATGGGCCCGCTTATTTCATCGTTTTCTACACCATCGGTAATAATTTCATAATCCAGGCCCCCAAATAACCGCTGATACTCGGTGCCTAATTCTTCCGAGATCACCAGCCGTCTATCAGCCATCTTCCATAGTTTTTTTGAGTCTTCGAAAGAACTATGCGTCGTCGAAAAATGGTCATGAAATGAAACCCACAATTTTTTTGAATTGCAAAATTCTCCGGTACAAAGTGCAGCTGAAAATGGCCCGTGGTGCACAACATGTATAACATCATAAGGGATTTCCCTGGCGGCTTTACGTATGCGGTTTATGGTCCAAAATTTAAAAGCCTTTTCTCTCAGCCATATTATTCCATCACGAAGGTACCATCTCATCCATCTGCGCGTTATCGGACTTGCATAAACTATTTTTTCTGTAATACTCCCGGTTTGTGGTTTAGTCCAGGCACCTTCAACAACCAGGGAAAACACCTGATGTTCATGCCCCTGGTACAACCTCCGCAGGATCCGGTTTCCGCCCCCGTTTGCATACAAAGAAAATGGATGAAATGAAAGAATTTTTACTATATCCGCCATGTTAATAAAAAAAATTCGTATTCATAATATCATAATGTAAGGGTGAACAACAAACCGAATAAAACGGGATACTTGTTATCCTCTTTTTTCCATTGCTTCAACAATTTGCCTGATAGTTTCCTTAAGTGATATCGTAATGTCCCAGCCTGAATAATGTGCACGCATTTTTTCGAGGTTTGAGATATAACAAATGTGATCACCAATCCTGTTTTCGTCGACATATTTGAAAATCTGCTCTTTACCCGAAATTTCTTCAACGAGCTTAAACGCTTCCCAAATTGAGCATGAATTCGCCCTGCCCCCGCCAATATTGTAAACTTCGGCAGTACGTGGCGTAGTAATGAATGCGTCTATAAAACTGGCAACATCGTGGGAGTGGATGTTGTCGCGGACCTGCTTACCCTTATAACCAAAAACTTTGTATTCGCGCCCTTCGAGGTTGCACTTAACCAGGTAACTAAGAAAACCATGAAGTTCAACCCCTGAATGATTTGGCCCGGTTAAACATCCCCCGCGAAGGCAACAAGTTGGCATGTTAAAATATCGCCCGTATTCCTGTACCATAACGTCGGCAGCAACTTTTGACGCTCCAAATAGGGAATGCTTACTTTGGTCGATTGGAAAGTCCTCGGTAATACCATCGTAATATTGAGGATCTCCGTAATCCCAGCGGGTCTCTTTTTCTACAAGGGCGATGGTGTTAGGCCTGTCGCCATACACTTTATTTGTCGACATGTGTGCAAACGGAGATTCGGGGCAAGCCTGGCGTACTGCCTCCAGCATATTGAGCGTACCGACTGCATTGGTATCAAAATCATCAAATGGTATTGCTGCAGCCCGGTCATGAGAAGGCTGGGCAGCAGTATGAACAACCGCATCAGGCTTTATTTCTTTGAGAAGTTGAAGTAATCCGGAGCGGTCGCGGATGTCCAGTTCATGATGGTGGAATGAACTGCCCAACTGGCTGGCAAGGCGGTTTTGGTTCCACCTGGTGTCTCCCTGCGGCCCAAAAAACACCGCCCGCTGATTATTGTCTAATCCATGCACCTGCCAGCCTAAACCGGCAAAGTGTATACATACTTCTGACCCGATCAGTCCCGAGGAACCTGTTACCAATATTTTTTTTTTTGATCCTGTCATATTTTGCAAATGTGATTTTGTCAATAATAATACTAATTTTTTATAACTATATAATATTTTTTTGCAAAATATTATCAATCTACAATTTCAAGCCAACGTTTATGCATTGGTACGGTACCTGTTTCGCTAATCGCAAGTCTTTCAGCATTCTGTAAAATTTCAGAAACGTACTTTTCGTCCCTCAATAATCCCAGCGCGTGTTTAAAATCTTCGTCATTATTCGATTCAACTACAACTGCTGCATTATTTTTCTTGAGATATTTTATCATCGCCGAGTATCCGGGACCAATGGCAAGAACCGGTACTCCCGATGCCAGGCACTCACTCATTTTAGTAGCAATGTTAAACTCCGACATACTCCGCATTTTCTCCATAAAACTAATAGGCAGGAGAATAGCGTCATATTTCGCCATGGTTGTTAAAACGAGATCAGGGTTCAACCTGCCTTCAAAAATAACACCCTCCACGCAAAGCTCTGCAGGTAATTTTGGAACCGCAGAATAGATGTCTAATTGTGTGTTAGTTCCATTTAAAGAAGTAGCCAGACCCTGCAGTACATCGAGCTGCCAGGTTGTAACCGCCCCAAAATATCCGATCTTAAGTGTTTCAGCTGCCTTTAAATCAGGCCTCCGATCGCGGGTATGTAAGTTTGCGGAACCAAATAATACGGTTGATTCAACGCCAAATCTGTTTCGGTAAAAGTCTTGCATTGCGGGACTTATTACGAAAACATGTTCTGCCTCCCTGAGATGCTGTTTAAATACTTGCTCAACACCTTTAGGATATTCCCAGTTACCGTTAATATATTTTACCAGGTGGTCGTCCATTACCCAGCTAATGTACTTTATTGTTTTATAGCGTTTAAGCTCTTCCAATGTATAAATTGAAACGGCACCCTGCGGACAAACTAATGCGGAAACCGATTTCTTTTCAATTTTTTTCGCCAATATACGTGCAGCTTTTTTTGCGTGCAGCCTGATAAAAAACAATTTCTTATTTAAAGTAGCCGCCATGGACCGGCCTATTTTTGACCTGACGGCATCCTGTTCCCAAAATGAAGTTAAATTAATACACCTGTCCAGGAATTTAGCGCTTGCCGGCATATCAACCCCAAAACGGTTAACATGAACAAAACAGGGAATATCGGCCAGGTCTTCTCTTATAACCCTTTGCAAGGTCAAACCTCCGCCGTGCAGGTCTGAAACTGACATTTCTGAAAGGTAAAAATCGAATTTCATATGCTTCAACCACTCGTTTTTCTAAATTCAACATCAATATAATCTTTCCAAAATTCAAGGTGTTTATACCATGCATGGCAGCCAAGCGGCATTTTGCCACCATTTAGCTGTAATGATTTGTTTAGGTTATACTCAAAACTGAATTTTAAAGCACTCATTGGATCCGCAATTTTAAAAAACGGAAATAACTGCGGTACCACTTCAGACCAAATGACATCTTCATTTAAATGAAAATCTGCAAAATAAAAGCTAAACCTACCAGTAACAAAAACCTCAAATTTTCCTTTTGTTAACTTGTTAATATTTAAGCGCAAAGATGATATAGGAGAAAGAAATATACGGTAAAAAAACCAATGTAACCGGTATTTTTTCATTCCATTTAATACCTTGATACATGATTGAATATTCCTGATCGAAAAACCGGAATTGCAACCCTTCATAAATGGAGAATCATAGTTAGCGGCCCAATACCCCTCGAAAAACGGCGCACCGATGAAATCAAATGTCAAACAGTTGGTGCCTTCAAAATTGGAATTAAAAATATAGGCATCCAGTTCATAGGTGAGCATATAATTATATTTTGCAAAAATTTCATAAAACCAAAGGCTAAGCTTCATTTTATTATATTTTTCAATAGAGGAGAGCCATATTGGGTTAACAGGTTTCAATAGTAACCCGGCAAAAACAGAAGTATATGAACTAATATCCATTTCCTCAGGAAAAACTAAATAACAATCATATCCGGATAATTGCTCCTTACATGCCAGCAGGGACTTTTTCTCGTAAAATGTTAATTCCTGTTTGTGAACCGGTATGATAACACATAATTCTTTTTGGAGGTTCATAGGCAGAAACTATATAATTGCATCCAAAAATTTAATAATCCTTCTTTTTATTTTCTTAGCAATTGTCCTATCGGGGGCAGATCGTTGCCATTTATATTCAAGGTATCGCTCCTGATAATATGCTTTGAGGTTATTCGTTATTCTCGCGCCTGCCTTGGTTAAATCATTATAATAATCATCAAAAATCGGGATCAAATCTGCCCTGTTATCTCTTGAATATCTTGTATTATATTGGCATAAAATTTCAGGTGATGAATATTTATAACTACTAAAATGAAAGAACACCAAAGGGTACTTATCATTTACAATCAAACTTTCATTTATTTTCTCAATAAAGCGTTCGTGCCAGTTCCAGTTGGCTACATTATAACCGAAATGTTTTAAAATATAATAGTTATTAAACATAACCGGAATATAGTTTGCCCAAATCTGATCGTAAAACATACCTTCATTCCAATTGGTGTAACCGTATTTTAATACGCGTTCACCCCACCAGTCTAAAAAACCATCCATTTCTCCACCTGAACTTAAACCAATAAAGCCAAGGTTAAAAATTCCCGTTCTAAGCGTAATAAAGTCAGTTGGTTTTTTGTCGTCGTCAATTGGGGTCATCAAATGAGGCGTCAAAACAAAGGTGTACTTTTTTAGCGCCTCCCAGCATTCCGTTAGTGGAGAATAAACTTTAATATCAGGGTCGAGGTAAACAACCTGTGTATATTTTTTAAATAAGTACTTAAATATAAAAGGCTTAACAGTTGTACACAACTCTGCGATATTAAACCGCTTACTCAGGTCGTCAATGTCCAGGCCTGCAATATCGTTTATATAAAGAATATTATCTTTACAAAAATCTGTATAGTTTAATGACGGGTCTTCTTTGTCGACCAAAACAATAAAAAAAGGTATTTCAGGGTGATATGTCGAAAAACTATCTTTTAAAACTTTAGCAGAAGCAAGGTAGTTATTTGCACAAATAGTAAATGCTGCATTCATTATTCTAATTTTAGGGGCAAGCTTCAGCGATTAATTATTTAAGCATTGGCATTGTTTCTGTATTGGTTCCTTAATAATACCGGAAACACCTTAATCCAAAACATCGGATAATTCCAAAATATTGGGATCAGAATTTTTAAAGGCCTTTCCGTTTCGAAGGTTTTAAGCGGCCTCCGCATAAACATTGGGAAAAAAGAGCTTAAAAGATGGATGTTAATAATGTTCTTAACTCTTTTATCAATCAACATTTTCGAAATTAATGTATCCATCACGGTGTTGAAGTTTTTGCCAAATACTCTGTAAAATTTATATCCACCCGTATTTTCTTCCTGGCATGCCAGTACCTGGTCATTAACCACCAAATTTTCCCTGGCCGAAAAAACCACGGGCAAAATCCAGCTTAACTGCACCAGGGAAGTATCGTAAAATTGACTAATAGCATTTAAATCATTCAATAAAGGTTTATTTACAATATTTCCGGAAATAAACGTAGTCCAGTAGTTGACCCTTTCAACAAACCTAAGCGGGTTATTATACCGTGTACAGTCAATAGTTGTCGGTATTCGGGTGGCCTTGTCGAATTGTCCGGTATACCACAAGCTCTGCATGTATACAACACCAAAATTATTACCACGAAGTACATCAAAAATGAATTTAAAATAACCGGGCCTTATTAAATCGTCGTCTGATATTACCCACACATACTTCCCTGTTGCTTTTAAAAAACAAGCTGCAATATTCCTGTCAGCTCCAACGTTTTCTGAATTTTTACTGTAAAGAATTGAAGCGTCTTTTTCTAAATATTTATTGACTATCCCGAATGTATTATCATCGGAATTATTGTCGGATACAATTAACTCAATATCATTTTTGATATCGTCCGTTATCTGCGATAAAATTGAGTTAAGGCATCGATCCAGCAGGGTTGCCCTGTTAAATGTCGGGATAGCTATAGTTAATAATGATTGGCTCATAAAACGCTATAACAAATAATTTTTAATCACCGCGAGCATGTAATCATAGTGGCTTTCGTTTAAGGCAGGCCAAACACCTAACCAAAATGATTGATTCATAATCGTATCCGTATTAGGTAAGTCGCCAATTTTTCTGCATTTAATAGCTGAATAGGCGGGTTGCCTTAATAGGTTACCGGCAAAAAGCAGCCTTGTGCCAATTTTCTTTTCTTCCAAATGTTGTACCAGCATATGCCTGTCGGCAGCGTCTCCTTCCCGCAAAGTTAACAAAAATCCGAACCATGACGGTTCACTGTTAGGAGTTGGTTCGGGGAGGATAAAAATTTCTTCAAGCTCTTTCATCCGCTCATAAAGCGCGCTATAGTTTTCGCGTCTCCTTTTTACAAAATGATCAACTTTTTTCAACTGCGAAACCCCGAATGCCGCCTGCATGTCGGTAACTTTTAGGTTAAAGCCAATATGCGAATAGGTATATTTATGGTCGTAACCAAATGGGAGCGTGCCAAGCTGTTGAGAAAAACGGCACCCGCAAGTATTATCTTTTCCGGGCTCACAATAACAATCCCTTCCCCAATCCCTGAAACTTTCGGCAATTTTTGCCAGTTGCAGATTATTTATTAATACAGCTCCACCTTCACCCATAGTAATATGGTGGGCCGGATAAAAGGAAAACGTCGAAATATCACCAAATGTACCGGTTTTTTTTCCTCTGTAAGTTGCGCCAAGTGAATCACAATCATCTTCAACAACCCACAGGTCGTATTTTTTGGCCACCCGCATCACTTCATCCAAATCAAAGGGATTACCCAGCGAATGCGCAATCATAATAGCTTTTGTTTTGCCGGATACTGCGGTTTCTATGGCAGAAGAAAGCACGTTATGGGTTGCTATATCTACGTCAACAAAAACCGGCACAGCCCCAAATTGTATCATCGGATTCACTGTGGTTGGAAAACCCGCGGCAACCGTAATAACCTCATCACCCGGTTTTATCGCACGGTCGCCTAACTTAGGTGACGTCAACGCGTAAAAAGCAACCAGGTTCGCTGATGACCCGGAATTTACCAATAACGCTTTAGGTGCGCCAAAATAATTTGCAAAATCAGCTTCAAATTCATTGGCAAAGCGTCCGGCAGTTAACCAGCCGTCTAAAGCCGCATCTACGCCCATCAATATATCTTCTTCATCTAAAACTTTCCCGGTAACCGGTATATAGTCTTGTCCCGCTGTAATTGTCCTGGTTGTTTTAGCTTTAGCAATTTCACGTATACTTTTTTCTAATTCGGATGTTGTTATATTTTTTAGCATATTCTTCAATAAAGACAATATATTTTTTAATTTATCAGGTACCTTCCATCTCAATAGGCTTTGCAAAAGGTTCCATTTCTGTTATCGGTTTCCCAAAAGCTATTTTTGGATAGGCGTTTGCGTGAGGGTCAATCATTACCTGCAATAATACAGGCGATTTTTCATTCTCTTCGTTCCACATCCACTTTACAGCGTCTTCTATTTCTTCTTCACCATTTATCGTAATACTGTTTATGCCATAAGCTTTTGCTACTTTCTCAAAGTCAGGCGCAGAATAACCCCAATAAGTTGACTGATATCTTGAATCAAAATAACTATCCTGAAACTGGCGGATCATCCCGAGGTTTCTATTGTTCATGATAATAATTTTAACAGGGAGTTTATTCCTTACGATGGTCTGCAATTCCTGGATATTTATTTGCATACAACCGTCGCCTGCGATAACAACTACTGGTTTAATGCCGAAGGCAAAACAAGCGCCAATACTTGCTGGCAAAGAATATCCCATGGCCCCCATGCCGCCCGATGTAAGAAACAATTGACCATCTGAAATCTCAATTGATTGTGCTGCCCACATTTGATGGCTGCCAACATCTACAGCGTAACTTTTGGCAGCTTTTGAATTTTGAGATAAAATATGTATAAAATAATTGGGGTTAATGCCTTTTGGCTTAACTTCATTAGTGTCTGGCCAAAGTTTTCTTAGTTCGTCTATATATTGATACCAGTTTTCCTTTTTCGGAAAAGTTTCAGAAAGGGCTAAACGGTTAAACGCCCCAAAGAACTTTTTGGCATCGGTTATAACCGGAACACAACCTTTAACCCGGTTATTAATTTCTGCAGGCTCACAATCAATATGGTAAATTCTCCGGTTTTCAAAAAATTTAGTATCTGCGCCGGTCTGTCTGATGTCTAACCTGCTACCAACCACAATTAACAAATCGCATTCGCCAAAGGCAATATTTGCCCACCTGTTGCCATAGGCGCCAATAAAGCCAACCCTTAACGGATGGTCAAAGTCTACAGCGTCGACTGCTAAAAGTGTTGTAATTACAGGCAGGTTGGTTTTTTTTAAAAAGATGTCCAAATCCTTAATGGCAAATGCAGCCCTTACACCCCTTCCTACTAACACCATGGGTTTGTGCGCGGTCTTTATATCTTCAAACATCTCTTTTATTTGTGATGCGGAAGGCGCTGGCGCCGTGTCATTTTCAACAAGTCGCGCTGGTTCATTTACCTGGGCCCTTTGAATATCCATAGGAATATCAATAAGTACCGGGCCGGGCCTGCCGGAAGAGGCAATAAGAAACGCTTTTTCTAATATTTCTGGTAAATCATGTTCATTTTCAATTTTAAAACAGGCTTTGGTTATTGGTTTAACAATTGAAATAATATCAGTTTCCTGGAACCCGAGTTGCCTTATATTTCTATCACCTTTCTGCTCGTGCCTGTTAACCTGCCCGGTAATAAAAACGGCAGGCACCGAATCAAAATAGCAGCTTCCAATCCCCGTAATTAAATTAGTTGCCCCGGGCCCGCTCGTTGCCAAGGCCACGCCGGGTATACCGGTTACCCGCCCATACGCATCCGCAGCAAAAGCTGCGGCCTGTTCGTGGTGCATAGAAATAATCTTTATGCTGGTTTTTTGATCAAGCGAGTCTAAAATATGCGTTATCATTCCGCCTGATAACTCAAAAACGTGAGTAACTCCTTTTTTTTCCAGGAAAAGTGCTATATAATCAGATGCTTTCATTAATTTGAATTTTAAATTTATCCTTTAAATATTCAATTGTCCTTAACAACGAACCGTCGAAATCCGAGACTTCAAACTCACCAAATTCCTCAATAAATTTTGAAGGATCACCCTGCATATGCATTGACTGGTTTGTCCTGTAAGGTAATATACCAAAATTAAGTTTAAATGAAGGATTTATTTTTTCTTTTATGTTTTCAACTAAGTATTTAAGGGGTATTAATGTTTTTCCGGATATATTGTAAAAACCTGATTTACCACTGTTAATTATAATATTGTTTACGGCGGCACCTAAATCATTCACATATAAATAAGCATATTTTTGTTCCCCGGCGGTCAAATCCATGTGATCCCCCGAAAGGATTTTTTTTACTAACGATGGTATTAACCAGTTTTCGGATTCCCCTTTACCAAAAAATGAAAACAACCTCAACCAATACCAATCAAATTCGTGCGCACCGCTGTAGCGTTTTACAATTTCTGAACAAATTATTTTCACGGAACCATAGGCATCTTTAGCATTCAACTGGTGCATTTCATCAACACATCCATCAAAAACGCCATACTCGGCCTGCGAGCCCAAGCCAATAAATTTTGTCGCACTTGATTTACCGGCAATCAGCAGGAGTTTTTCAAGAAACC
>Ga0302186_10001108_pt1 | contig 23017 bp, 22 predicted proteins | sample II_Bog_E1_2_FD_198782 | JGI IMG/M metagenome (GOLD analysis project Ga0302186, IMG submission 198782) | Peat permafrost microbial communities from Stordalen Mire near Abisko, Sweden - II_Bog_E1_1 | ecosystem: Environmental > Terrestrial > Soil > Wetlands > Peat | place: Sweden: Abisko...
ATTTGATTTAAAATTATTTGGAATTGATATTTTGGTATCGCCTATTTAAAATTTATGTTACCAAATTAATGAGAAAAAAAATAATAAATTACCTTTTTAGTTGGCTGCATTTTTAAAATCATTCTTTTAATTATCAACCATTCCTTTTGTCGATCAGTAAGTAAATCTAACTGCGCTAGAAAATATAAAAATAATATTAATAGCTAAATTCAAATTTAATAAAACCTAATTTGTTTTGAGCATAAATATATTTTTCGACCAAAATAGCAACAATAATATTTATGAGGAAGAAATGTGCCAATATTCCAAAAATCAAATAATATATTCCCCATAACATGTTAAAATTCATCTTTGGTTGAAAATTTATCCCAGTAGAATCCCATGAATCATACATAAGGGTAAGCCATCCTTCTGTATTCGCAGTGATGAAAAGTGATTCTAGTCCATTAAAGACGTTATCAAAATTAAAATCTTGATTAATCCAATCTCCTCCATAATCAAAACAATCTTCTTGTACTATGATTTGGTTGAGATATATTCCATCTAATCCTTCACAATTCCAATAAGCACCATGTAAATATACTACTCCTATCAAAGCAAAACCAAGACTAAACATCAGGAAAAATACAAATAAAAATATTATATCCCATAAAGAGTGAATTAAAGCTTTGACTGCCAACTTCAACTTTTTCGAAAACGTGAGCAAATGAAAAAGTCTTAAAACCAAGAAATATTGTAATAGCTGCACGTTAAAAATCAAATTAAAAAGATAAAGTATGGTAGTGAAGAGGTTCAAAGCAAGCAAAGGAGAAAGACATTTTTTTCTGGATATCAGCTCAATTATCAACTCAAAAATGAAAATTATCAAGATTGGATAATAGATTATACGAAGCGTTCGATTATAATAGGAGTCTGGTGATTGAAAAGGATCATTCAAAGCGAAAATGAGCAAAGAAGATGAAATTGCAATCAACATAAAATTGTCAAAATATGTATTATTCTTAATTTTCCTTGTTATTATCTTAATTTTTTGATAGCAGCTGTCATTTTTTTTCTTTTCAATAAATTTTGCCTTTTGTTTAAGAAACTTTTCATGAAATTTTTTGTACTTTTCAAAGGATTTTTTTTTGAATTTTTGAAAAAATAAATTCCATTTCGAAATATTTTGAATTCCTACTATTAATTTTTTCATATTTTTGGAGCTAATCAATTTATTGATCAATGAAGCAAGGAAAATTTTATTCAAAAATATAGTACAAAAAATCAAATTTATCACAAAAAATAGACTATGGGCGCGGGAAAACTCTTTCATATGAGCAAACATGATCAAATGCCACTCCTCTCCAATAAATATCAAAAAATTCGCAAAGAAAGCTTTAGGGAAATTGTCAAAATTTATTCGCAAAATTTCTTCTTCTTTCGGCGGATGACTCAAATTCTCAAATCTAAGAAGTTCTTTGCCCATCATGGTGAAAAGAACTAAGAAAATTATCAAAATAATAAAGAAATCCTTCATTTTTTGGAAAATTTCTATGATTTCTATGATTAGTACTGAAAGGCTTTGAAAATGGGGATTTAACATCATGATTCTGAATATTCTGAAAATTTGGAAACTTCGAATCAATTTATAATTTTTAAGATCCAAATTTTTTAAAAAGCTATATCCAAGTCCTGAAAACGTAATTTGTGTGCCCAAATTTAATGAGACCAAGATAAGGTCAAACAAATTCAAAAATGATTTTAAAAAATTAGGTGTCAGAAGAATTCTCAAAACAACCTCCAAATAAAATAAAAGGACCAATGCAAAATCTACATAGTTTATGATCAAAATCCCAATATTTTGTGTGACTAAACCATTCAAACATAAAATTACTGAATTTAGGATAATTATGACCGAAGAAAATCTATTGAGCCATATATATGTGATTTCAGAGTTGAGGGTTTGACCCAATCGGAAACCACGGGTAAAGATAGTTGTAATTGCTTTTTTATTGTTCATTTCTAAAGTTTTTTTTTTTTTCATGATTTTTACCTCCAGACCTTTAATCAACCCGCTCTTTGAGTTATTAGACATGATACTCTTGGTTTGAGGGAGGTCAAGATCATTTTTGTCAAGATTTTCATAAAGGCCAGCAAGAACCAAATTTATGAGGATAGTAGAGCTTAAGAAAAAATTAAATCAGGATAGATATTAGATTAAATATTTGTACATTAATAAAACGTAGGAGAAGGTAAAGAAACCCGTGAAAGTTTTATTTGTTGATTTCCAAAACTTATGCCATATTTTTTGTTTAGGATATATTAATAAAAAAAAAAATTACTATGTCGTTGACATTACTCCAACCTGTAATGCTTAAAAAGGAAAGGCTTGTGAACAAGGACATAAATATATTGTCAAAGTTAAAATATCCGTAATAAAGTGTATAGTCATCATCATATTCTGTCTCATTTTGAGGAATGTTGAAAGCAGCAGGATTGCCACAAAATGTTCTAAAAAATATATATTTTGCTATCTGTGAAAAAAGAATGACTCAACTCTTCAGGACATTCATATTCTCCGCATAACCAATAAATGGTTGGATCGATTTGCCATGTGCCGTTGATTGGAGAAGGACTGAGTCTGCATCTATTTTCAAGGTTCCCCTTAAAAAATAAAACCCCAATGAGAGCATAAGCAATCATTACAAAAAGGACAATAATTAGTTGTTTTTTGATAGTCAATAAAGATGCCAGAAGTTTATAAAGGGAATATCTTAAACCTAAAATGAATGATAATAAAAATCGTTTTTTGATAGGATTTTATTTGTACTTGAATAACAAGAAAATATTTTTAATACCCTCAAATTTTCCCAGAGAGAAAGGGCTGGCATTTTATTAACAAATCGAAAAAATCCAAAAAATAAAGATATTGTCTGACATATATTCAAGAAATCTCTAAAATAAGCAAGAGGTCCCATTGAACAAACTAAAATGAACGCTTCAAAAGCAAAAAATATGTTGCAAATTAATTTTATAAAGGAAATGGCTTGAAGAAAATCTGGGCTTGAAGATTCATAATTGACAATAAGGCAAACAGCATTAAGGTAAAAAATAAAAAAGGAGAGGGTTCTGAAAGTTCTTTTCTTTTTTTATTTAAATTAATAAAAAATTATATTTTTTGCCTTGAGTCCAAAATGTTTTCTCTTATTTTTACAGCTAATGTCCTTAATCTCATCATTTTTTCTCTTGTGTAAGAAAAAAGCTTAACAGAAAATTAAATAAAAAAAAAAATACGATGTTGCTATTTCCTTTGTCTTTTCCGCATGTTTTCCAGATTTCTCCTTTGTAATAAATATTTTAAATTTGTTTCTTGAGAAATTACCATTTTTTTAAATGGAACAAATATTGAGCTCCTTAAAAGTTTATCAAGAGCATTTTTGGGGAGATGGCTTTTTTCCTCTTGTATTTCAACCTTTTTTGGGATATTTTTCATTGCTAAATTAAATAATGATTTTGATTCTTTATTTTCTCAGAACTTACATATATTTTCATCAAGGCTGGCTTTTGATGGGGGGACAATAGTATTTGAGCAGAGTTCTTCTTGATCGCAAAGAGTAGGCTTTTCTGCTTTTTCGAAAATAATATGTTGGAAATGATGTTGGATTTTTGGAGGATGAGATAATTGCTGGGATTCTAGAATAGCTTTTGACATAAAATATTGATAGATCAGTATAATTTCGTTTTTAATAATTTTTGTGGTCGACGATAAAATGTTCTGTTTTGAAGAAAGGAGTCAGAACAGTCACTATGAACTAATGTAAAAATGAACTATAATTTTTAAGGTCTAAAAAATATTATATTGTTTTCACACATTAGAGAAACACATTTTTAAAAATTAATTAAATTTATGACTGTTTTATTTAAAGCAGTCTTTTTATGAAAAAAAAAACCGTGAATGAGAGAAAAAAATCTCCTTCTCGATTTTGAAAATTCTGTGAAAACTCCAAAAAAAAAAATAATGAGAATGGAAAGTTGCGTTTGTATAATTTCTTCTGGCATCAATTTGAATTTTATTAGAAATCTTCAATTAAATAAATAATTATTTTTTTAATAAAATTAAAAATAAAATCTGTTCAAACAAGCCGATTTGTTTTTTTTTAAATATCAAAGGTGCCATTAATCACACCATTTTTGAGAAATTAAAGCATATTTCTAATAAAATTTGGTTTGTCTTGTATTTTGCAAAAGAAAATGTGATGTGTATGTTAAAAAATTTTTTTACCTTAAATTTTAATGTTTGTTGTTAAAAACAATATTTTTTATAAAAATCATCTTATGTATATTTTATGTTTTATCATTTCGGAATATATAAATAAAACATATTAATCATAGCTTCCAAAAACTCATGATTCAAGAAAATCATATAAACATTGACCAAGAAGTTATGTTTGATCTTATAAAGTATAAGTTGGTTTTGCTTTTTGATCATATAAAAAAAGACAAAAATCGCCAGACTCATGTTGATCAAAACCAAAACAATGATCCCCCATGCGTTGATCTGAAATTCATCATTATCTATTTCAAATTTGCAATTCTTATAAAATTCCCCCCTGAAAAACGACCCGCTCCACCTTTTGCCAAAATACAAGATCAACATTCTCAAGCAGCAAATTAATTGAATATCCAAAACGCACCCAGATAATAATTTTTCAATATAGATTCTATTTTTTTCATCAACGAAATCTTTTTGTTCTGCATTTTTCTTTTCTTTTTTTTTGAAGATTTTTTTTATCTGTTCAATCAAAATCCCAAAAAAATCTACCTTAAAATAAACTCCCATGAGGAAATTCCCATAAGAACAAATGAGGAACCAGCCCCCCCAATCAGAAATTTTCATTTTCAGTATGTTTGAAGCCGGAAACGAGATAAACAAACATAAAGCAGATCTCATGGCATGGAGTATCGCTTGAGTGTTCCGCCGACTCAATTTTATCAAGAATTTTGAATAATTTAACACGATCCTTTTCAAACAATAAGTGATGGTCAAGGTATAAATCGATATATAGAAATTGATGACATTTTTCGCATATTCTTCACCAAATTTATACAATAGAACGGAGTTAACCTTTTCATAAATGAACAGATAGAACATATAATTTAACATAATCACAAATGCAAATTGATTGATTTTGATGAAAATCATAAACTTCTCCTTTGAATTTTGACTTTTTTTCAAAAGCTCATATATTTCGAAAATGAAGCACAACAAAATTAAGAAAATATAATGAAACAAAGGTGAATAATTGCTCTCCGAAGAAAAGACTATCCAAAAACAAGAAAAGAGTGTCGCTATCAATAAAAACAACCCTTTTTTAAAAAACGAGCTTTGAGAGAACAATTGATTTGTGAAGATGCTTTGCATAAAGAAAATGATATAAATCATCCAATAACTAACGTATTCTTTGAAAAAGACATACGTTTTTATTCTCAAATCATCGTGACAAAGACAATTAGGGGGCATATAGCAGTATTTCCCGTAGTATTCTTGGATTAATATGAAGAAAGCACTTAAAAGAGCAGCGCAAATATGCGAGATTACGAATTTTCTGATAAAAAACAGGATTTTTTTAAGGAAATTCTTATTTCTCAACATCACGAATTGCATAATTTCCGACTCTTGCGAACATTTTTGTAGATTCCTCTTTTTTGGCCCGTTGGCCATAATATTAGTAAAGTTCACACTTTTTTTTTTATTGAAGAGATTTAGCATATTTTGGGGATCATGTTGTTCTATGGAGTATCTAATTTCAATATTCATGAGCTCCAGGGGATCCTCCCTGTGAGCTCTATCGCTTTCATCTTCATCTTCACTGAATTTTATTAAGGAAGGTTTTTCTGGGGGACTTTCATTCCTTGCAGAAGGAGATTTCAAGTCATTAATATTAAAAGTGGAAATTTTTTTTTGTGGAGAAGGTGGTTCAATATACTGAAAATTGGTTAAAGAGGGATCTGTATTAGTTTGATATTTTGGTTTTCGAGGAGGTGAGGGTTCGGTTGAGAAGTTTTGGATGCAGCTGGAAGCTCTTGACATTTATAATTTAATTTTATGAATTTTGCTTTCAGAAAAAATTTATATTTATTCAGAATTTCACACAAAAATTATGTGGAAAAAAAATGAATTTATTTGCATAAAAATTTTGGTACTATAAAATCACTTATTTCAATAAAATTAAATTCTTGAATTTTTTTAATTTAGTTTGTTTTTATAAAAATTACCCAGTCTTAACGAATTAGCGAAAAATAATCGATAATTTTATCAAAAACCACTATGACGAATAACAGATCCAAAACCACGATCCCCAGCAAAGAAAACACAAACGCCAAATGGCAAGTCGTCAACTCCGGCCAATACCACCATTGCATTAACACATAGTACACCAAAACCATAACTATCACAACTATTCTCGCTCCATTTCTTAGATATTTCTTTATACTATTTGTTCTGCTCAAGAAATAATAACCAAGCGAAAAAACTATCATAAAGATCATTCCGATTAAATATTGATAAGCCAAATATATGACAGCTGGTTTGGCATCGATACATGTGGTTGAATCGTTACCATCAATATATGACTTGTAAACCCAAAAAAGAATACAGGCAGATATTGAAAATATTAGATAAAGGGTGAACTCTTTAAGTGCAAATCGGCGATCCCTGAGTTCCTCGGCCGCCTCATTGTTATGGGCTAAACCTTCATATTCCATGTGCGGAGCCTCTGCCATTTTTTTGATATATTTGTAGATTTGTAATTTTTTTCTTGAGGATCTTTGATTTTTTAAGAAAATATTTAAAATAAAAAAAAAAACATATTTTTTGAGCTTTTTATATACAACAAAAAAAATTATATTATTTTTACTATTAAGTTTCTATAATAAATTGGAAATACAAAAAAAAAATCATGATAATTTATAACATTTATTTTCTATCTATTTTTAAAATTTTTAATATTGTTCACATCTTATTAATTAAATTAAACTGTCCTCGGATTCCTCAAAAACATCATTTTCTTCCTCTTCTTCCTTCATGTTCACATCAATATCTTCTTTTTTCATCAAGATCCTTTCAAACTCCCTATTAAAATAAAATCAAACCCATTAATTTCCTATTCAAATACTCTTGTTGTATTATCCTCAATTCTTCCTTTCTCTTCATTTCTTCTATCATTCTCTCATGTCTCACTATCTTCACCACTTCAAACCTTTCAAATCCATTAAAAAATCATTAGAAATCCTGCTTACATTTTGTCCTTTTCTGAATAAGGCCATATTCTACCATCTAAATTCATAGATTTTCTTAATTGTTTCCTATTGATTGAGATATAACTAATGAATTTTATTTTTAGGTATTCATCAACATCATGTTCATTTTTAACATGTTGATCTTTCTAAGGGAAAAAACTAATCAACATGCAATCTTAACAATTTTTAACTTTTTTCATAAAGAAATAGGTCAACGAATCACAGAATTCCTCGAAAAGAATTTCTGTTTCCACAAGCATTGTTATCTTCTTATTTTTATTCATGGCATATTCCCTTTCTTTTTCTTTTTCTTTAGGATTCTTTTTCTCTTTTTCTTTCTTTTCCCCAAAAAAATTTCCAATTTCCAAAAAAAAAACTACTACAAATAAAAAACCTTTTCAACACCAATGCTAGATTGTGTCATCGCCATTTGGTATTGATGTTCATAATGTGAAAGTGACTCTTCAGGATCGTAATACCTTTCGAAGAAATGAAACAGGATGTTTTTATCGGTGTCATCTCTAATCATTTGAGCATTCTTTCACTTTGCTATAAATATTTAAGATTTAGCTCTAATTACATTCAAAAGTTCAATGCAGGTCTTCAATAAAATGGTTTCATCCAGAACGCCATACGCAAAATTCTGTCTTTTTACAATTTTCAACTTGAAAATCTCGTACAGTTCATCCTTGAAATCATTTGACGAAAATAATTTGCTAACATTTTCCTTTATTATCATTTTTAATTTTTATCGAACGTTTTTAAAATGGAAATTTATACTGTAGAATGAAATGAAACTTCCTTAGTTTTTTTTTTCTTGTTTTCCATTAGAGTCTCGATCTTTTGAACAATCAATTTCTCCACTGACCTATGCAATTCATTCAATTCTCCATATTTCAAAAGAGCCACTCTGACAATCAGATCCACAAAATGACGATATAAAATCACTCTTCCCCCATCATGAATATTAATATTGGTCATGATTTTTTCATCCAGCTGCTTATTTTCTAAACATTTATTGGTATAATCCATGACGAATAGTTCATTAGTGTCTAATGTTGGGAAATTGTTCGTGTCACTAGCTTCTTTTAACATATTGATTTTTTTCTTCAATTCTTCAATAGGAACTGTTAATTCATATCGGTTTTTGATCCCTTGATAAAACAGACGGTTTATTAAGGAAATTGTCAAATGGGGAGACATAATCTTCAGTTCTCGTATGAAGACCCAAAATTTGTGGAAGTTGAGACCCAAAATGTTCTCATTGTCGAAGAACTCATCATTTTCACGTTGAGGGTTCTTCACAGTAATATAATGTTTGTAAATCTTTTTCAATGAGGGGTTATGACGAAGTAACATATTGGTCAACTTTATGCCAAAAGTTTAATTTTTAAAGAAAATTGTTTCCTTACATTTTTCATTAAAAGATCTTTATTTTTAGCTCCTCCACTGATTAAAATATCATCTATATTGATTAAAGTGAAGAAAGGATTGATTTCTGCTTCTTTTTTTCTAATAGAATTTTAATTTTGTCTCCATTAAAAAATTTTTACATTCCTCCTTCGTTTATTGTTCCGGCTTCAGATTTCTTCCCACTCACCCCTCGGTTCTTAGTTTTTTTCATGGTTGGAGAGCTCGGCTTTGATTTATTTTGACTCGAAGGTGCCATTTCTTCCTTTTTTTTCTCCTGACCTATCTCCTCTTGAGTTACCATTTCCTTCATGACCTCCAAATTGTTTTCGAAAGTCCCTTCAACATTCGTTAAAGTCAACATTTTTGGCACAATTTCAAACTCTTTCACAATTTTATCCTCTTTAAACATTGCCAACCTCTCCTTTCCAGTCTCATCTATGAATAATGCATAACCATCCTTAGCATTTCGACTCCAAGTGCCTTCATATTTCGACCCGTTCGCATAATAAAACACACCGTAACCATGTCTTTGTCCAGAATCCCATTCACCTTCATAACGATTTCTTAGGAATTTGCCTTCACCTTTGAGTTCTAACCAAATGTGGACCCCTAAACCATTTTGTCGGTTGTCATCCCAAAAACCATAGTATTTTTCCTTTGTCTGGACCCAATTCATCACACCTTCGCCTTTCTTTTTATCGTAGAGCCAATCGCCCTCGTAATAATTTCCTGTTGAATAAACCTTTTTTTTATTTGAAATATATTATTTTTTCATGTTTTTCAAAAAAAAGTTGGAATTTTTCAATTCATTTTAAAAAGCTTCAAATTTTTTCAAAAAATAAAAGAAAAAATATTCAAAATTTACCATTTTTCCTTTGCCTTGTTTGTTGCCATTGTTGAACTCCCCCTCATAGACTCCTCCTGACTTAAAGGTAAGCTTTCCTTTACCATGCCTCATTCCTTTCAACCAATCCCCATTATAGTTCGATTCATTATTTGGTGTGGTAAAACTGCCCTTTCCATCTCTGAGCCCATAATTCACATCACCCTGATAAAACGACCCGTCTGGCCAATCAAATCGTCCACTTCCAATCAACCTGTTATAAAAGAAATCCCCATTATAAATGACTCCATTTGTCCATGTAAAGACCCCCTTTCCTTTAATAATCTATATAAATGGAATTTTTTTTTTAGATAAAAACCGTGTAACATCCCATTTTCAAACTCTCCATCGTAAATATTCCCGTTTTTGAATGTCACTTGGGTTTTCCCATGTAGGGATTTACCATAAACCTACATGATTATAAAAATTAGGAGGAAATTAAGAGAAATCATGTGCACTTGGTCTGGTTTTTCTAGGAAGTTGAGCTCCGTGTCGTTGGTCACAGGGTTTAGGATGAGAGAACAAATCTCAAGAGGAATTGAGAGATTCCGTGGGATCTGAGGAAGTGGGTTGCTGGTCGACATATGTTTGAAAACTATGTATTAAAATAATTGAGAAATCGTTTCTTTTTTAAAAAAGTTTTTGAGTTTTAATTTATTCAAAAGTTATTTTTTTTTTTTTGGGATTTTTTTTTTTTTTTAGATTTTAATAAAAATATAAATGGAATTTATAAAAAATTATTTAATTTTTTTTTTTTGAGATTTTAATTAAAAAAAAATTAGAAATTTTTCTTTCTTTTTTATAATAAGTGTTTTTTTTTATTTTTTTGATTTTGAAATTATATTTAGAGATCGAGTTGTCTAGAGATTCGGAAAAAATAATAAAAGACCATTTTTTCGAGAAAAATTTGAATTTATCAGATTTATCATTTCTCCTATAATAGAAAAAAATTCCTCGTGTATAAATTGTAATTGAAATCCTTTCCTCTTGCATTAATATATTATTTAAATGGAAGGCAAAGAAAGCAAACAAGATTGGAAAAAACGAACAAATTACGAGAGCAAAAAGGAAAACTGGCGTAAGCGAGAGCAATTGGATCCAGCCCTCAAGGAGAAATGGACCACGTATAAGAATTTTTAACCTTTGTTTTGAAATCAATATATCAATCATTTTTCTAAAGAGAACAAAATTCCCTTAAGAATCTGATCAAAGAATACGATGATTTCTCATGGAGCCTCTCATCTTTGAAATATGTAGGTGGGATGGACCTCAGTTTTGTTAAGGAGAACCGAAATCTCGCCTGTTCATATTTCGCTGTTTTGAGCTACCCTGACTTTAAAGTGCCCCAAAAAAAATTCTTTCATTTTACTAAAAACAATAAAACAGGTGGTTTATGAAGATTATGAATTCGTTGAGTTGAATGTGCCCTACATTCCTGGTTTCCTGGCTTATAGAGAGGCCCCACATTTAATAGACCTCTATAATAAATTAAAGGCCACACGACCTGATTTATTGCCAGATGTGATAATGTTAGATGGTAATGGGATTTTACATGTAAATGGTTGTGGGTTGGCAAGTCATTTGGGGGTTCTTTTGAACGTGCCCACGATTGGAGTGAGCAAGACGATGTTTTATGTCGATGGGGTGACAGCTGATGATATTTATTATCAAAGCGAACAATTTTTACAAAAGTAGATAAATTATAAGTGAATCACTAAGAGAGTTTTTAGAAAGGGTGAATTTTTCAAAATAAAAGGCAAATCAAAGAAAATTTGGGGGGCGGCCTTCAAAGGGCAAGATTATTATGAAGATGAACCCCCGTTGATTATTAGTGTGGGACATAGGATTTCTTTAGACACTGCTATCGCAATTGTGAGCAAATCATGTCTGAAATATTGTCCCGAACCTGTAGAGATTGATTTTTTATATTATTAAAGATTATGAAATTTTAGATCAGGATTGCTGATGGAAGGTCACGGAGCCAAATAAAAAACAATCGTTCTGCGAAATTCATCAAAAAACAGGTGATGGAACTTGTTTTGCCTTCAAGTTCTGAAAAGTCAACGGAAAAATAAAAAATCATGTTTTTTCTGCTTAATTTATAAAAAAAAACCTCTTTAATTTGAAAAAAAAACCTTTGAAATAAAAATTTTATTAAAAAAGAACGCAACCACCCGAAGATTCATCTTAAGTCCAATAAAATTAAAATTTCTTATAAAAAAACAAAAATTTTTCTTTCAAATTTCCAACGAAATGAAGCTAATCATCCTTTCTTTATTCTGCCTGCTTGCGCTTCAGGTGTCTTCTCGTTCCCATCATCACTCCCATCATCACCTATCAGCCTCAGCAGACCTTCCCAAATTGTCCACAATTGCTCTCAATATAAATGAGCAAGGCCTCATTGAATTTAATACCTTCCTTGACCAGACGAGGGGTTATAATCTGACCCAAGGTGAGGTCCGTTCAGTTTTTAGACTTTGCGATCTAAATCGAGATGATCGTTTGAGTCAAGATGAATGGGATACATGCAAAAGTGTTTTCATCGCCCCATATGAATCTACCTGTTTGACAGGAAAGGATTATATGTTGGCTGCTGCCGACATCACCAAATGCCTTACTTTGCCTATCTTCACGAATGTGGTGCCTGCCAAAACATCAACTGGTCAAAAGGTCGAAGATGCCATCTTTGATGTTTTGAATAGAGATGACAAAAAGGTGAACTTTGCAGATTACATCTTTTTGAGAAGAATCGCCTTCGCATGGAAGGAGTGTTCCGTCGACAACAACATTGCCAAACGAAGAATGGAATGTGCCTTGAGTGCAACCACTGCCTTGAAGAGGAAATTCCTACCTGTCAGCAATCAAGTGTTCAATGTGGCCATCATGCTCTTCAAGACCAAAGTCAAAGAAAATGAAGCCTTCCTAGATTTCTTCAGTTTCGCCAGCATCGCCTACATCTACTATTACTTCAATGAATTCGAGCTTCCTTTCCAAGAGGAATACATCATGAAGAAGGCTCTTTTGAAGGGAATTGAGGACCAGATCTTGCCAACTAGTATCACAGTGGAAATGGTCAACCAGATCTATTATTCAATTGATCCAGAAAACAATGGATTCAAAGGCAAGCTTGATTTCGCAGCCTATGCCAGCATCACCCATTTGTTCTATCTCTATAAGAAGTACGCAGATAACGTAAAGGGTGTCAGAAATTTCACTGAAGCTAAGTTTGAAACTGCGATGAAAGACCCTGAATGGGACAATTTCAATAACGTGTTGTTGAGTGCAGTGACCATTATAGCTGATAAGGACTATACTGCCTTGGTCGATAGTCCAGATATTACTCCAGGAGTTGATGATAGAGAATACTTTACTAGATTCGCCCAATCGTATGCTGATCCTAGTAACTCAGATAAGTATAAAGCGGTGTTCTCTATTTTTGGTAATTTTTCGACCCTATTTTTCATAATTAATCCTTTTTTTTTTAAATAGATCCAAAAATAACGAACAGTTGGAATTTCACGAATTTGGTGCAATTCGCAAAGCTGACCTGGGCCTTTGTGCATATTGATGTTGATCAAGATGGTTACTTCCTTTTTTGTTTAATCCTTTAACATATTTTTTCAGGTTTGATTAATATTGATGATATCAGCCTCTATTTGATGGGCAAAACCTTCCTTATTCCTTTCAGCGTGCTCGAAATGAAGCGTTTTGACACTGTACAAGAATTTTTCTTTTGTTTATTTTATTTTTCTTTCCGCAGATTTCTGAAACCATCAAAGCAGAACAAATCAACATCAAGCAATTCTTCTCCTTCTTCACATTCAAACTGATGTTTAAATATTTGAGAATTCTTAACACTGCTCATTCAGTCACCCTGACAAATCTCAACCTTTGTATCAAAAAGCTAGGGTTAAGAGCATCAAATGCCACCATCAAATACGCCAAAGAATTCCTTGCTTTGTCCAAATTGCCAAGCTATAACTATGAGAAAGCGTTTAGAAGAGCTATGAAGGAAGAAGTTATGGTCAATAAGGTGATGAAAATGAAGGCTCAAGACAAAACAGCTGGTGTGGATGATGCCACTACGACCAGTAACGCCGTCAACTACAAGACCTATTTCCTGAGCGAAATGAGAGGAGATATTAATTGGAACAATCAACCCTAAGGGGAGAGAGCAGAAATTAAAGTGAAATAAATAACAGTTAAAAAAATAAAATTCCAAAAAAAGTCTTATCAACAGTTTTTTATCAAAGAAATTAAAAACATGAGAAAAAAATGAAAAAAAATTAATATTTTTCTATGATAAAAAACAATTAATATTTTTGCATGAAATACCTTAACAACTTGAATTTCAAAGTAATAATAATACTTTTTTTTTCATTTAATCCAACATGAAAATAATGTTCAGGTGGTGCATTTCTATGATGCCTCCAAGAAAAATGTCAAATTTCTCATAAAAAAGTTGATTTACTTCATTCATTTCTCATTAATTCATTTTTGTTAGTCTTTTTCTTCATATCGTGATAATTTTTACATGTTATCTCATGGCTCTTTTCATTTACCTCATGTTTTATAATTTGGTGATCCCCAAAATCCACCAATCTGGCAAAATTCAATTTTATAAAGCTAAAGAGTTTGAATTTTAAAGAAAACATTCATTCGAATTTCTGCTTTTTTAAGAAAAGGGTACATTTCCAGCTTTTTATTCAATCAAGAGCATAACGAGTTATGCCAAAACAACTTTATGCGTGATCGATTGGAACTCGTAAAAAAAACATATAAATTCTCAATTTTTAATAAATTTGTTTCAAAGGATGACAATTTTAATATGACTTTAAGCCAAATATGTTCTTTTTTTTCAGGCAAAGAAGCAAAATTGGATCTATTAAGAGAATATTATTCGATTACTCTTAATCTGGTCATGCCAAATGTTGATATTAATTATCAAAGAGGTAGATTTTTTTAACATTATATAACAAATTAATGCATATTTTATGAAGGATCGTTTTCTGTGGATGTTTATTTTCTTGATGCCCAAAAGAAAATCAATAAAATATCAAATTTAGTAAATTTTTGAAGGTTATATGATAAATTTCTTTCTAAAAAACAGGGGTCGATATATTCAAACCAAAAAACATTCTTTATATTTGGATTTCTTCAGAAAATTTTTACTTTTATAGGATTAATTGAAGATAATAAAAGTTTATTTTTTCGGATAGAAAATTTCCCGAACCACGTAAAAATTAAATTTCTTTAAAATTTCTTATATTTTTTACAAATATAATATTTATAAAAATACAAAGTTGCTCAAAACAGAGGCTCTCATTATCAATATACCAGATTCTGAATTGATAATTTTAGAAGGGGAAATGAATCTCGAAACTAGACTAATGGATTATCGGTTATTAAAAAATTAACTTCATAAATTTAATTTGCATCTAATATTATTTAGGTATTACATGTATTATTGGTTTTGGAGTTTTTTGGCTGTGTTTGTGAACATAATAGCCACAAATCTCTACAGTTTAACCATTTTCGTTTTGATTTTGCGTGCCTATTTTGCATGGGTTAGAGAAAAATTTAATAATATAAATTTTTTATTTAAAAAAGCAGATGATTTCGCTTAAATTAAGCGTAATATTATTTATTTTTTCATAGACAAATTTTTGAATTTTAGTTATTTTGCAGAAAGTTTTTGCTCAATTTAACCAAAAAAGTGTTTTTATATTATTTTACTATACACAAATTTTGTTAAAATAAATAAAATTTAAGGGGAAATTCGCTTTTCTTTGTTCTCATTCCCCTTATTTCCCTCTTTTAATTCTCTCATAATTTTCCTGATAATAACTCTCATCTTCCTTTATTAAATTCATTTCCGCGCATCTAAGTGAATCATCATTTTGCTCATATTCATATTCTTGATCCTCTGGCAAAAGCCTTATTACCTTGCTTTCGATGTTATCTCCATCATTATAATTAATTTCTGAGCATCTTAACTCAAGAACTTCCTACATCATGCAGTTTAGGTTTTAAATCTACAAACTCTGAGTCTAAACATTTAGAAAAAGGAAAAGTCGTTTCCGAAAAGTTCTTAAAAAAAAAAATGGTTTAAAACTAAAACAAATAAATTTTCACTTTTTTCATGTCGCTTTCAGTCTGCTCTAAAACTTCAAAGCTGTTTTCATGAATAACATGATTTTTTGAGGATATGAACTCTTTTTCCTCTTGATCGAAAAATTGATTTTCAAGAAGATTTGCTTTTTGTGTTAATTCATTGCCTTCGCTTCGTTCAGCTAATTCGTTTTCTTGAAAAAGTTTTTGTTGATTCTCGAAATTTTTTTCACAAAAGTCAAAAAATTTGGGCATTTCATCATCACTTTCCGCAATTTTGAACTCTTCGATCTCTTCTTTACAAAATGTAAAAGATTTTTCGGAAATTGGAAAAGATGATTGAGTTAATCGGGCATGTTTTGAAAGAAGGTTTGATTGATGAAGTTGTGAATGGAGATTCTTCAAACTATTAAATGACACAACGGAATTGCTTGATGGAGAAGGGATCTGTAATTTAAGAGTAAAATGCATTTTTTTTTTTGGAAAAACAAATATATTTTATTTTTTAAAATTTTAGGGAGGTGTGCGTCAAATTTTAATTTGACAATTTTTCTCAATAAAAATTTTGTTTTTTAAACATTTACATTTTTTCTTCCATTTATTTCTTGGTTTTTTAATTTTTTTTCATATTTTTTAATTTTGGATTGAGGCTTTGATTGAGAAGGAATCTGGAATTTAAGAGAAGAAAGCATTTTCGAAAACCCAAATATATTTATTTTATTTAGATCAGTCATTATTCTTGGTCAAAGTCAAACGGGAAATTTTTGTAATTCTTCTCATTGTTTTCCCAATTTTCACTAAATAGTGAACTTTTGCTTTTCAATTCTTCGATCCAACCTTCTCCTATATCAGGGCACCTATTTAGTTCTATCCCATTTTCAGTCATGCTATTACCTGATGCCAAACTACAAACAGACATTGAGTCTTTCGATGTTAAAAAAACTCTGCTATTGGTGCCAACATCTGCCACTGAAACATTTTTTGCTAAATTTGGAAGTTCCTCTGGCAACTCAGATTTTCGACCAATGGAAATTCTCATTTCTATAGCTTGACAAGTTAATTGCTCACATTTTTCATATTCATAAAGTTCCTCATATTTGAGAATTTTAACGATGGCGGCAGGGTTTGTTCTGGTGTGTTTCAAAGAATTTTCAGAAAACCCTTCAAGACAAGAGATAGGGAAGTCTATGGTATTGATTTTTCAAAGATCGGTGTGGTTCATTGGAAAATGGGCGAGGGAAATTTAAATTTTCGAAGAATTATTTAAATGATTCAAAAAAAACAAAAAGGTTCGATATTTTTTAATTGTTAAAAAGAAATTAGCGAAGGACTTTTTTTAATTTTAAAAATATAATTAATTTCAATTTTAGTCAATATTTAATTTTTTCTCTCGAAAAAAAGGCAAAAATATATATTTTATAATAAATTTTCTCCGAAAAAGGAGGGTATTTGGTCATTTTTCACCTCTGCTGATTCATTGATTTCCTCATTTTCCTTATTATAGTTATATTCATTCTCATCTTTTTTAAATTTGCTTTTTTCAACCATTCTAGCATCTTTCTGATTCTTAATTGTTTCCAATTTTATTTCTTTCTCATTCAAATAAAAATGATATTCAATTTTCTTTTTATTGCATAAATGTTGATGTTGTCTCAAATATTCTTCGAGGTTATTCTCATCATTTGGAAAACCACCCAGAGAACTTGCAATGTGATTATTTTCAAAAACAAATGTGTCCTCTCTTCTGACAATGGGTTCTCTTGGGAATTTGAATATTTTATAAATTACAATCTCATCCAACCGGCTCTCCATCTCCTTTATCATTTCTTCGGTGAAACTTGCTTCCGAATCAAGGAAGCAAAGATAAAGCCATCTCAGAGATTCTTCGAAGCATTTTTTCATCTTGATTGAATTAATATAAAAAGGGATATGCACATGCGGATCATGATCAGTTATAATATTAAAACAAAAAATAATATCAATCATAATTTTTTGAATTTGGTTCGCGCTGGTTGGTATAGTTGAGATTTGGAATGAATTTTCTATTGTTGTGAGCTCTTGCTCACGGGTTTCAATAGTCATCTGATTTGAATTGTCCATTCAAATAATAAAAAAATTATTCAAAGTTATTAATAAAACTAATTATGAATATATAGATAGCATGGACAATTATTATTTTTAAAATATTTTACTGGGACTTTTTAGAGTTTTATGAGTTATTATTGAAATTAGAATTATTATATAAAAAAAAAATTATTGAAGCATGAAAGCCAATAGTAAAATCTAGTTGCCTTCTTTCTCAAAAGTTTGTTTATATTATTATTTTGTTTTTTAAAGATATTTATTTTATAAATGTAATTTATTCAGGAGGAAAATTCAGTTTATTTATTTTTCGAAGACCGGATTGCTCCATTGGGAAATGGGCGAGGTAAATTTAAATTTTTGAAGAATATTATCGTATTTATTTATTTTCTATGGTGCATTCAAAAAAAACAAAAGTTCGATATTTTTAATTGTTAAAAAGACATTTAAAAAAAAATCCGCAAAAAAATAAAACATTTCTTTTAATTTTGAATTATTTAGTAATTTTTTATTTTTATTTATAAATATAAAAATACATTATAAAAAAAATTTAAATTATTTTCATTTCAATTATAAATTATTCATTTCCAACATTGACGGAAACCATTCATCTTCATTCCTTTTCTTCTCAACTTGATTATTGGTTTCTCCTACCTCTTCTGGATTATTATTTTCCTCTCTTTCATCATTATATGCATTTTCCTTAACAATAATTTTTTCATCCATTCTAACAAGCATTTCTTTCCATATTTTTATTTCCTCCCCATTGAAATAATAATGATACTGAATTTGTTTTTTATTGCAAAAATGTGCCCAATCTCTCAAATAGTCTTTGAAGATATCCTCATGTTCTTTCGGAAGAAAACAATAACATTTTGTCTCTTCATTTTGGAAAACACCACATGTGTCAATTTTTTGGACTTTATGTTCTCGTGGCAAGTCAAGGATTGTCTTTTTATACAACACAATCTCATCCAACTGGTTCTCTATCTCCTGTTTCAATTGCTCAGTAAACATTTCTTCCGAAGCAATCAAACAAGTCTCAAGAGAATCAATGGAGATTGTTCCTTTCTTAGGATTACGCACAATGATGTCACCATGAGAACAGTTGACCTCAATTATGGTTTTAAGAGGTCTTGCTTCGATTTCAATTGTAGCCCCATTGAAGCCGACTCTCTCCAATGAGAGCGATTTCTGTTTAATTTCTTCACCATTCAAAGCAAACAAAATACCAAATTTGTTGTTGAAATTATCAATTGTTGTGGACTTTTGGTGGTAATTATTGAAAATGAACTCAGTCATTCGTTTGAACATTTCTTCTTCGAAGCTTTCCATATATTCAGCATGAAGCCCAATGAAGCAATGACGAAGTCTTCTTTTAAGGTTGTTTCGATCCTTGGTTTCCAAAGGCAAATAACCCTCAAAGACATCCGAATCGAAGACATGTGAAAAAAAGTTATAGAGAAAAAAAATCCTTTTATTTTCTCTCCTTGAGCTCATATTCATATGATCCCTTCTCTCTTATATTTTTTTGAATTATATTTTGCGTATTACAAAAAATTATAAATCCTATGGATTTATTGTCTTTTTTAAAATCAAATAGTTTTCTCTTGTTTTTTTGTTCCTTTTATTTATTCATTAAGAATTTTGCTTATAAAGCTTAAAATCTTCCCATAAACATCAAACTCCATCTTCGGGTCATCCCCCAAAGCATGATCGCTCTCATAAACAAACGTTTCAACCTTCCCTCCTTCAATCAAAGTCTTATTTCTAAATGCTAACGCTGCCTGATAAGGCACTCTCCTATCTTTCGATCCCAGCATCAACAAACAAGGTATCTTACATGGTCTGCTAATCGGACTGTGTTCATACATTATCTTGACTTCTTCTGGTTCTAAGTGCCACCAATCCTTTTTCCCTAAGCTTACAGCAGGCCCCCACTCCGGTATATCAGAAATCCCATGCATAAAAGGTATGTTGACCACAGGATTTAACAGAACCGCCCCTTTGAAAATGGTGGCATATTTCGGATGAGTGGCCATACAACCACTTAAATAACCTCCATAACTGCCTCCAACTATGAAGATTTTCTCTGGATCACAGAGTTTTTGCTCGATTGCTTGATTTATCATCCCAATGATCTCCTCAACATCGATTTGTCCAATTTTCTGAAGAAGATTTTCAATATGATCTTGACCATAACCGCAGGATCCTGTGAAATTTGGGATCAGAAGATTATATCCTCTTAACAAATTAAACATCCTAAGTTTAGCATGACCCGAACCATTACCATGAGGTCCTCCATGAACAGTTACTATAAGCGGCTTAAGGTGGGGGACTTGTGGAGGCTCTGGCTTCTGATTAGAAGGGAAGAACTCATAATATTTCTCAGAAAAACAGTCATAATTTTCCAATGACCAAAAGACTCCCTCCGAATTTCCATGTTTGAACACTTTCTCTTGGAATTTCTCTTTAAACAGACTTTCCAAGGATTTTTGCAGGGGGTTGAGACCTTCATTTGGTTCTATGAAGGTCCAATGAGTCTTTCCATTGATTTCCTTCATCGGGGTCTTTACATCAATCAATTCCTTTAAATTACTGAGAAAGGCCATCTTCGGATATAATGCATTTTTCATATTTTCATAGCTTCCAATCAAAAGATCTTTAAAAGGGTCTTTGCAAAGGATATTCCAACAACTAGACCTTAATTCATCCTTTGGAGTTAATTTTGTTAGTTCCTTCGTTTCGCTATCCACTAAGAAAAGGTTAGTTTCGAAGCCTGTGATGCTTTGGAAAACCAAATGTCTAGAATCTCCCAACCAATAGAGCTTATCAAGGGCATCATAAAAGCCAGAGATGCCTGAAAATGAAGCCTTATCCTTATTAATTTCCTCAGGGTTTTTCTTCAGATAGATGTTTTCTTTTATGATGGGAATAACACATTGATCCTTTCCCGTTTCTAAGTCGAAAACATGCAAAGCCAAAGTGTTCAAATGCGGAGCCTTCAATGGACTACAAAAATATGCCACTTTTCTCTTATCAGGACTAACCAATGGTCTGATGCAAGTTTCGTAGGTCTCAATCAACACATTCATATCTTTCAAGGTGAGATCTGGTGTTTCTTCTATTTTTTTGTCTTCTTTTTTCTCATCTTTTTTCTCATCTGAGGCCGCCTTTTTAGGAAATACTAGCTTGTATCTTGGTTTCTTCTCAATGAAAATCTTCGCTGGTCTATTAATGCAATGCAAGATCCCCAATTTAACAGGATCTGATATGAACCCACAAAACACGAAGGCATCACCTTCAGAATCTATGAAATCTGGGTTAGTTGGAAACAGTTTCTCATAAGGCATCAATAGTTGATTCAAGGTATTTTCATTCAAATCATAGACGAAAATACCTATTTTGGTTATGTTCACTAATTTTTCACCATAATCAGGCCCATATTTGAAGTTATCCTGAGCTTGATCCAGCTGTTTCTCATCCAAAATGTTATAACTATCGAAATAACCTGTTCTTTTTTCTGCCTTCATTTCTGCAAGGTATATCAAACGGTTTTCATTTGGACTCCAGATCAATGGATTTCCTACCATTGCATTATTTAGAACCGATTCATGGAAATCATCAAGGTTTAGACTGCGAAATAATGAATCTTTATTGTAAATTTCTAATGTGTTGCGCTTTTTTGTCTTATCAACTTGATTTGGAAAGGATTGCAATACTGCCTTGTAAGTTCTCTTCGGAGAATGAGAAACAAAAGGAAACCCTTCGGAAGAAGGAAAGGCTGAAAGCTTGAGAAGAGGACCTTCAGAAGTTTTCGGCAAGAGAAATTGCTTATAATGGGAGGATGTCACATTTTCTTTGAGGTTGGATTGACCATAATAGAGGTTTAAAAGGTCAAAAGTGAGAGATGATGAAGATGGGAGGATGTCAGCTTTGGATAGGGTTTGGAAGGTGGTGCTGAAAGATTCCAGGAATGTGAGGAGAGAACGGAGTTTTGCTTTGTCCATGAAGATTTGGTTTTTTTTGAATTTCTATGAAATTTAGTTTTATTTCAAATTAAGAGAAAATAGTTGAATATAAGGGTTGTATTTTTCATTTTGGTTCTTTCTTTTTATATTTTTTTTTTGAATTAAATTCTTTTTAATTATTTCTTAATTATTTTCTCTGATTATTTTCTATGATGCACCCTGTGTTCCTATTTATTCTTCATCATTCTCTCTCTCTCTGAAAAAGTCTCTTCTATTATTTCTTTTATGTTTCAATTCGATTGAACTTACAATCAAAGAGCTGATTTGCCCATTTTGATTTACCACCACGGTATCAGTTCCAACTAATTTGGTGCCATTGCAACGTCTGATCCAAGCCAAATAGATCACATTTTTTTGAACCACTGGAGTTTGCCAGAAACTCGACTCACAAGCACTAATTTGATACAGACTGTCCTGTAAAACCCAATATACATTCCAATATCCATCAACGACTTGTGTTTGAGAATGATTGCCCTGTCTAATCACAAAGGCATCATAAGCATAATCTGCCATGATAGCGTTGATATCCTTTTGTGCCCAAGCTGTGAACTGTCTGGCTGCAATATCCCAGGTGTTATTTGTTCCATTCGTGGTATTTGAGGAGTTTGAGGAGTTTGAAGAGTTTGACGAATTTGATGAATTACTCCATGGCAAATAGACACTATCGCTAATCAGATATTTTATCGTCCCATTCTGAACTTGATAGGTGTTGGCTCCTTGTATAGTATACCCTGAACAATTCAGCCCCCAAGTTGTATGAGCAGTTCTGTTTAGGTAAAAAGGAGAACCAAAAGAATAGCTTGTGCAATTCGAATAGTTGAGATTGGAGAAAATATTGCTGAATAGATACCATATTTCGTTTTGGCCTTCATAGTAGTTCCCATTTGTTAATACATAGGCATCCCAGGCGAAATCTGAAACAAAGCTATCGAGGTCCCGGTTAATCCAGGCCTCAAATTGATGCTCCAACACAGCTGCTGTTTCGTTGGTTTCATTGGTCACGTGTTGGCATAAGGTTGAGAAGAGGAAGAGCGAAAGGATAAAAAAGATTTTCATTTGCATGAAAAAGACGGGATTGATCAGAATAATTATTTTGGTTTTATTAAATATTATTTCGGAAATTTATTTATAATAATGTTTCAAGATAATGACGAAGAAAAATGCGTTTTCTTTATTTGAAATTTTTTTTTTATATTCAAAAAATTTGAGTTGAATACGA
>Ga0302186_10001109_pt1 | contig 23009 bp, 11 predicted proteins | sample II_Bog_E1_2_FD_198782 | JGI IMG/M metagenome (GOLD analysis project Ga0302186, IMG submission 198782) | Peat permafrost microbial communities from Stordalen Mire near Abisko, Sweden - II_Bog_E1_1 | ecosystem: Environmental > Terrestrial > Soil > Wetlands > Peat | place: Sweden: Abisko...
AATGAATAATAGATATAATTAATGCAATGACTAAAAGTATTTTGAAAATGAATGTTGTTTTAAAATGAATGAAAGAATCATAAGTCATACTACTTAGGTTATTTAAAACATTCCTCTAATAAAATAATTGTAGCCACTACTTCTAATGCTGAACTGCATAATCCTAAGTTCAACTTCATTAATTCCGGTCAACTAGTTTCTACATCTTTGTTTTCTAATATCCATTTTTTTCAGAAAACATTCAATTTAACTATATGCTATCATAATTATTTTCGAGTTAACGCCATTAATTAATATAGATTCTCATTCGTTTTTTTCTTTTGATTATACATTAATTTTGAAGAAGTTTGAGTTGTCTGTTATTTCTATTAGAAAATTATAGATGCAGTCGAAAAAAAATTACTTACCCAATGGCGCGTCCAATTAACGCTTCCTTAAATTAAATTTACATCAATCAGACAAGCTTATCAGCTTCTAAATCCCTGAAAAACATCAAGACCTCACAAATAGAAAGTCCCACTACTATCGGAAAAATACTTCTCCAAATATGACTAAATAAAGAGATACAACAGACTCTTATGATGTCAGCAGTTTTATCTCTGAGATACGCAATAATGATGAGAATTAAAGAAGAGACTCTTTCAACCTTTAAAGAAGGTATACTGAAGGTCGATCACCTTCGAAAGAGAAAAATTATCAATACTTAAACTTAAAAGACAAAGGAGAAGATAAGATAAGTGCAAAGACAAAAAATTTGATCAAAACATTAAGCAATCCTCTCCTCGGGACTAAAAAGATAGCGCAAGAAAAAAACCACGACTACTTCAAATTACAAGATAAACTAAGTAATATAGAGACCAAAATTGCAGAAATGAGGCGCCTTGTAATAAACAAGAGAGAGGACAAGTAAATAACGCTGGTCCCTAAACCCAAACTTGATAATCTTAAAGTATAAGAAATGAAGCCTAAGGTTTAAAAAAAAGAGAAAGTTACTGAAAAAGTTCAGCAACAGAAGGGAACTCTAAAATAAATAGTCACTCAAGAACCAGAACGAAATTAACTACATTATGCGAGCAAAAATCCTTATTCGCCCAAACACAACATTTATTACATATCTGAAATAGTAAAAACATACAAAGAAGATAAATCACTTGGACGTTAACATTTACTTCTTTCTCTGCAGATCTTCAAGGTGCTTGCCAACACTAGCTATGCCACTGATGAAAAAATAAAACAAAAAAAGGTTAATCTACCTCGAAAAGAGGGATACTAAGGTATTTTATTTTATATTTAGGCAAAAAAACACTTATTTTCGATCTGGATGAAACGTTAATCCACTGCAACGATTCCTTGACTCTCCCACATGACGTGAAGTTGCCAATCACTTTTCCAAATGGAGAAGTTATCGAGGCAGGCATTAATGTCCGCCCTTATGCCTTCGATATTCTTAAAAATCTATCTAAAATCTTTGAGATAATAGTATTCACTGCCAGTCATTCTTGCTATGCTAATGTTGTTTTAGATCATTTGGATCCTAATCATGAGTTCATTCAGCATCGGTTATATCGAGAACATTGCTATCAAACTCCTGAAGGAATGTATTGCAAAGATCTACGCATTATAAACCGTTAATTGACAGACATGATTTTAGTGGACAATGCTGCTTATTCCTATGCTCCTCAGCCTGAAAATGGAGTTCCTATCTTGCCGTATTATCATGGCAGGACAGATTATGAGCTTAAGGCTCTATAAAACTATCTGAACGGTATGGTGATGATATAAGATGTGAGAGTCCTCAATCGCAAAACTTTTCAATTTCACCGATATCACAACTACTATAACGATCCGAACCGCCTCGTTTCCGAACTTTACATGCAATAGGATGCCAAAAACTGATTTTTTATCAGCAAAGTTATTTACTTGCATTAATAATATTAGAATCAGGCAATTGAGTAGGTATTCACAAAGTTGTTCATGTGGGTTTGTCCTATCTTTAAGATTGGCTTGGGTACGGAATAGTCTCTCCAATCAACTGACCCTATTTTAGCAGCTACAGGAGCTTTGTGCTATGACCAGCGCTCTGTTCCATAGTGAGTTTCTAGGCCCCCTCCGATTTTGCCAGTGACAATTCGCTCAGTATATCTCAATTTGGAAGGATTTTGAATCTAAGCAGGCTGTGAGAATGGATCTTCTCTCATACGATTAAATACATCATACCTCACTTGTATTTTGTTCTCGCCCTGCCTTTGCGGTTGACTACGATGAAAGTGATGAAAGGTAGTTTTAAACCAGTCTGGTGTGTCCTGGCTAATTTTTCTAATTTAATAGATTAAATACGCTGGGTGAATGAGAAACTCTCTACGTTCTCTTATGACATCTCTATCCAGCCGTTTGACTTTCCAATTAGAGATACTATTCTGAGCATATTCTGGATTGTCGTTGTGCTCTTTCTTTTATCGCTATATCTCTATAAGTCTGCGGAAAGGCCTTTGCATTCCATGAAAGTGCGGGGGAAGCTTTATCTCTATAAATATACTCTCACAGGAAAGACTTTTGGTTCTATACTCATTAATAAAATTAATATAAAATAATCTCGAGAGATTACTGCAAGAAAAATAACATGAAAAAGTATGCCTATTTATGCGGGTAGTAACTCTTAATATAAACATTTCAAGCTAGGATAGATTCATTTAATAGATTAGACTTATATATTTTAATTATAAGCAATACTATGAACGAGATCGAAGAATTATCCATCGCTTTAATGACTCTTTCCAAAAAGATTCTAGGCAGGAAAGTCGACTAAGAATATGACTAACTGGTAATAGCAATTTAATTGTTGCTAGACATTGACAGAGAAATGTTCTAACCTAGGTTCAAACGATATAGTTGTAAGAGTTTCCTATCTATTCAGCAAGCCATTGAAAGTTACTATAAAAATATGCGGGGATAAATAATTTGTTGGGGTAGCTAACTAATGAGAAAGTACTGTAATTAGTTTATCACAGTATTTATCTTTATCTTTGACTTAGCTCTCAAGTTTGGGAAGGATAACTATATCTAGGATATCCTGGGAATGAAAAAACACCATCAAATAGTGCTTCAACCCTTTGTGGAAAGTGTGACTCAACGATAACTCTTTATATAGACTATCTCAAACAAATAACAAGATAATCAGTCCTCAAAAATTATGGATTTAATAGAAGAAAACGAAAAGCTGAGGTGGGAGCGTGATCATTTGCTTATTACATACAAGCAGATCAAAGAAAACTATGAGTAATTAAAAATATCGCATGGACTTCTTTCAAATGAGAATGCTCTACTGAAGCAAGAACGCTATTTTATTATCAATGAACTTACAGGAAATGAAGATGCGTCAATCTAGGAAGTTGTAGAAAGAATAAAGTATGAACAATCAGGATATGAAAAGCGTATATAAAAGCTCCAAAAACAGCTCGAAGAAAGGAATCTTCTCGTTGAGCAAAAATAAGAAGAATTCAGGGAGTTTTAAAATAGCTTAAAGGTGGGTTTCTACGAAAGAACAAATAAATAACTTGAAAATCTGAGAAAAAAGAACAAGGAGTTCGAAGATGATTTGAGAAAAGTGCGTGAAAGAGAAGAAGAATTAAAAAACGAAGTATAAAGATGCAAAGAAACTTTAGGAAGGAAAGACTTATAAGTTTAGCAGCTCACTCAGCAGATATCAAATTTGTAGGTCTTTGAGCAGAAATATTCTGCCATTCGCAAGCTTCATTTCCAATTTAAGCCCAAGATAGTTAAAGATTTCAAGAATTTCAAGGGTTGAGATTGCTTTTTTAATGACATACGCATTATTCATTGTTTATTCTAAACTTAAATTTAACAACATCATGTATAAATCACAACGTAAGCAGAGCGGAGTAATCTATCCTTAATTTTGAATCCAGTTCGCTTTGTTTCGGCAACCATGTTTTTCTGTGCTTGGTCTTCCGCTGGAATCTGCCCAATACTTTAGTGCTCGTTTGGATTGAAGGTCTCTCCTTTTGGGTCAAATTCATGAATATCATATGAATGAAACACTGTATTCAGCTCCTTTTGCACTAACTATAACTCTTTAAGATCAGTTTCGGAAAAGTTTTAGCGATTTTTAATCATTTTTATTGCTTGACTAATATGATCTGCGATTTCAATGACTTCCTTGGCTATTCTGCTAATTCCATAAACTTTCATGTTCTACATTTCTCTATGTAATTTACAAATTTACTTTAGGCACCGAACTTCTATACTTCTATTTTCAGTAATTTGAGTATCAATTTAGTTTTGAAGTTGCGACTCACGATCCACAAGTTGTACGATTTTTGAGTTTTAACTCCTGAGTTTATCTCTCTCTAAATTTATAGTTAGCAATGAATCCCGATAGAGTTCTTCATCATTCTACAACTGAGACATTAAACTAGCTGCTTTTTCTAAAGATTTCTCATCTTGTAAATTGTGCAGATGTTTAGCAAATTCCTATAATTGAGAAGGCGGAGGGGTGTATTTGGATAGTGACAATTTCGAGAAAGATGTGGCTTATCTATATAAAAGGGGAATGGTTCGTCTAAACGTGCTAATTATCATAATTATTAATATAAACTATAGAGCAACATTAGCTAATCTTTAATATTTCACAAATGTAATTCATATGCATTCTAAGGACAAGTCCAAATTTTAAGAATGGACTGAATGATATAATAAAGAATCAAAATATAAAATATGGACAGATCATTATCAAAGGATCAGTAATTATTATTGAAAGAACCACTCTACTCGAAAGATGATGGAACAACTCCAGTTAGCATACAATTATTTTCATTATCCAAAAGCTCTTCATCATAAGTGTAAATATCTTCATCAACATTCAATGAGAAATTTAAGACTTACTTTGTGTCCGGTTTTATGTAATTTGACTCATCGAAGATTAATTCAAAATTGATTTACGAAGCCTTGGCGGGAAGAAACTGTTTTTTTGTGCTTGACCACTATAAGGGGGGAGGAAAAAACAAGTCAACTGTCAATTTCATGCATTGGTCGATCATCTTTGGAATTATCTGTTCCAAAGTGAGACAGAAAGTTTATAAACAAGGATTAGTGTGGGCATCAATGAGCCATGGTTTGAACTCGGAGTCCAATACAAACTCGAGTTGAAAAATTTAGAAAGAAGGACAGTTGTTCCAGTCACCTAACTTATCAAAGACGGATTCGGCGAGATCATGAGCCCGCTCTTTCATTTTAGGATATGCTTGAGTGCGGAATGAGTACTGGTCCTTATAAGCCAAATCCAAGTAATTTTGAAAGGACTGAAAACTGATTTTATTTCCTGATTATTCTTACCCGAATTTATTATGTTGAACTTGGATTTAGTCGCTAGTAAATTGAATGAAGGGATTGTTGAAAGAGTTTGGATCATAGAATTCGCAGGAAGTCTAAATAAATCCTTCTTCAAAGAAATAAGCTTTAACTTTGCCGTTCTGAATATTAATATAAGTACCAGACGAGTCATTAAAAGGAAGCAGGTTATGTTAAATTTTCTGTTTTTAAAAAGAAAGGGGCGATGAATGTATTTTTGAAGGATGTATGAGCAGTTCTAAGAAGCCTCTGCCTGAATAAACTTTTTGATTTATTTGTAACTTTTGAAGACTCGGTTCATCTTTCCTTGATTTTTGCATTATGCTGGCTTGGCAATCCACAACTTTTCGATTTTGGTGACATCCCATTCATCAAGCTTTTAAGATCCGATGCCAGAAAAATAAAATTAGGTAAATTCCTTCCATTGAATACTTCTAAATTTGGTGATGTGGAAAGTTGGAAGCATAAATTCGTGCATCTTTTGATCAGTCCTTTTATAGTAATTCTTTAATGACTAAATCATGGCAATCCTGTTTCCGATGACCCAATTCTTTTAAAAATGATTGTGAATTTTCCTCGATTTTAAAGAGTTAACGATATTTTCTTCATTTTATGTTCGGTCTTCGTCGTCTTATTATCTTTATTATCTATTATATTTATATGCTTGGAATCTTGGTTTATAATATTCAGGGGATCTAATCTGTGACCACTCAAAGTTTATGTGACGACTCGAGTTATCCTATTTAGAAGAGTCGAATTCGCTCAACCACCAGCGTTTGCTAAGAGCTTCTTTGATCAAAAGTCGGTTATTCCCATTGCCAATATGATATAAAATTGAACTTTATGGATATGCTGAAAGTAATTGCAGTTCTACTTTATTAAACATAGACTGCTCTGTTATAAAATTGTGGTAATTTTTAAGCTTGCTCTGCGGCTCCACATCAACCTTTGGACAAAACTGTGATTTATTTATGCCATAGTTCTGACTAACTTTTTTGGTGATTCTCCTTTTAAAGCTACGTCTGGGCTCTTCTGAATCTTCTGCATCCAATTTCTCTAAAGAACTACTTACTGATTCATTGCTTGATTAATTTCCCGTTGATCGAACTTATGATGATTAATTTTTTGGCATCCAATTATTGAGACTTAGATGACTTTGCCCATATATTCCATTTAATCTGTGCTTCTTATTCTTGGAACACTTTTAAATCTGATTCACCGAATCACCATTATTAATAGATAATTTATTTTTAAATGGTAATTTATTGACAATGTTATTGACAAAATATTTCCCTTCAAGCGAAACAGATGATGCATAAATTGAGGTTTGTTTGAGTTATGGCTGTGACTGTTCTCTTTTCAATTTTGAAATTTACAAACTGTTATTTCTTTTCAACAATTTTTACTTCTTTTTTTCCTGCGGCTGAGTCATAGAACTCTAAACCAAACTGGGTAAAATAGCTTTCTGAGAGTGGGCTGACAAAGATTTTCTGTATTATGATTTTGTGAGGCTGTTTCTATTTTATTTATTCATTTCTTCTTTATATATTATTATTATGATATCGATTAATAGAAATTTGATTTATATTCTAATTCAAAACAACCCCATTTTCACTGTAGAAATCTAACAATTTTATAAAAGAAAGACATTGAATAGTTTTATTTTTGTGAATCAAGATAGATAAAGCGTAGATACTGAGTTTAATTGATTTTTAATAATTATCATCATTCTTCTCCAACGATTTGTTCCACAACATATAAAAAAATCACAACCTCTAACAAATGAGAATTGATAATTTTTCACATCGTTTAATGATAAAGCATTCTCGATGTATATTGTATTTTTGAGATTGCAAATGTTTTGCAATAGAAGAATAATTATAAAATATCGAAAAGATAGTATAAAAATTATCACAGTCTAATTTTTAAAGTTCTCTTTTTGTTGGAGCTGTACTTTGTTAATATTTTTTATAAAAAGTCAAGAATTCTATAAACGATATTCAAGATTATTATAGATGAAAAAAATATAATTGCAATAAGATGATGACAAATATCAATTGATTACAGAAGCTCTTGAGTAATAATGAGTAAATTTGTTAAGGCGCATCGACTCTGCTATCGCAGGAACTTCTATCATATTTATTTTCATTGTATATTCTTACTATAATTAGAATCAAAAATTAAGAATGAACCAATTTTATAAAATTTTTGTTATTTTGAGAATGGAATATAATAACAAGATTTCGCTTTTATTGTGTTAAAATATGTTATTTTAAATATTAAATTAGAAGGTGTCTATGTAAAATTTGTATTTCAAAAACCATGATAAACAAACTGCTTTCAGTCTTTTTCATTATAAAATGATTTATCTCAATAATATTTTACATTAATTCTCATTTGATATAAAAATAATAAATATGAGTTATAAGGCCCGTTCAAATTTAAACATTTTTTGATTTAATATATTTATATATTTAGAAGAGACGAATAATTATATTGCTTGTTTTTTGAATAATCCTCAAGATTTATATTTATTATCTACAAATGAATTTATAATTTATTTAAGTTCATGGTCAATCAAAGTTCATCATTTTACAGGCTGGCGATCTCCCATTTCACGTTAATCTCAAAATTATGAGTTTAAAATGAAAAATAAGTCTCACAATTCAGCAATTTCTTTAAGAATTATATTCTTTTTTAGGGGTACTTCTCTTTAAATAGGGGTTCATATTCTAATTTGATTCTTTTTGCATAGGCCTTATAATTTTGTTATTCAGTCAATATACCCATATCTAAGTCGTAGATAATTTGGGATAACTTTGTTGAAGGACAATGAGCCTTTGTTTCCAGGATTAGCAAACTTACAGATTCCTTAATAGTTTATTTAAATTGACTTTCACCAAAGAATTAATCAAGAAATTGCTTACTTTTAACAGCACTGTCTTCCTAGTTAGAACTGGAGTCCGGTAGATAAACAAGATCATGAAAGAATATTGCTATCTCTATAATGATTTGTTCATTCATATTTAATTGCTACTTTTTCTCTTGATATTCTTGTCCGTGCCATTTGTTCAGTAAACTGAATATATGAAGATTAGTATGGTAAAATCTCCAATGCTCTGAATATTTCTGAAATATATACCACTTCCATTTTTCTGCAGTCTTTTCTTTTTAGTTGCCATTTATTTCACCAAAATATTCTTGAATTATTTTTGCAATCAAATTGTCCCAAAATATCCAATATTCCTTGCACATTTATAAATTCATGTTATTTTTATCAAGTAATTACTGCCTTAAATGCGTACTGGACAATTTAAATGAATCTTTAGATTTAGATGCTATCGTTTAGCAAATAATTATTTCCAATGGACGCATCTCCTTGCTTTGTCTGATTTAATTTATTTTTAAACCTCCCTTTACAGTTTCTTATGAAACTATCAAGGCTTATAAACTATCATTAGTTATTGTATCTCCATAGCCATTCTTAAGTTAAAAAAGAGTAATTTTTAATCCAGTTTTTATAGAATTGGCAAACTATTCTACATTTTTCATTCTTATCGAAAGAGGCTCAATCAGTTATTTATTCTTTTTTGTTGTTAACATTGATTATCCAGTTACTCCAATAAGTACTTCATTTGTGGCTGTCAAAATTGTATAGAGCAAGAGAACTTGATGACCTAAATGTAGGTGATCAAAGGTTCCACCCACTGCAACTGATTTGTACATTTTTTCACTATATTTTTCAACATTCTTGAGGCAGATAGTTGTCTTGACACTAGGATTAATTTTTAGATAGTCAAGATAAGAGCACAGCGACTGTATTTTTTGATGAAAATGATGGTCTGGTGTCAACTAGAATATGATGATGCTTAAATAAGCTACTGTAGTCAACTTGCTAAGATATCCTGCATTCTAAACATCAAGGTCAACTACTAATGAATTCATTTATATTTGTCAACAGTATTGGAGAATCAATTCTATTTTTATTTTATTTGCAAAAGGATAAACAAAATGGCAGTTGTTTACTACTTATCTTTATGTTATTGGATTACTATTACAAAATACAATGGAAAAGAGATGAAATAATTAATAACGAATAAAACATCTTATTAAGTGTTTATTCATGAGGTAACTGTTTTCTCATAATATATAACACTATTCCAGTATAAATCCATATTGTTAACTTTCATTTTTCATTTATCAATCAATAATAAAGCAATTAATGCTGATGATTTAAATAATGATTTGAGGAGAAAAAAAATGACTTCAATCACTTATATCAGTTCAGGGCATTAAAAAATCATGAAAATATTATTCATTTTATTTGTTTCTTAAATTCTCTCATAATTTTAGTCTTCGGCAATAAATTCTTTTATGTCTTCAGATAAAGGTCAACCTGTAGTTATTGATAATGGCTCAGGAATGTGCAAGGCAGGATTTTCTGGCAATGATGCACCAAGTTCTTCTTTTCCTGCTGTCATTGGCTATCCAAAGTATGTGCAACAGATGACGGGCTTAGGTGGTAAAGATCTCTATATTGGGGAGGAAGCTCTAGCTAAAAAAGGAGTATTAACCTTGAAATATCCTCTGAAGCACGGAATAGTGGAAAATTGGGATGAAATGAGCCAAATTTGGAATCATTGCTTTTACAATTAACTGAGAGTTAGTCCAGAGGATCAACCATGTTTGCTCACTTAAGGTATATTTGAAATAATTCAGCACCACTCAATCCTAAGTAAAATCGTTAAAAAATGACATAAATCATGTTCTAGACCTTCAAAGTGCCTGCCTTTTATTTATCTATTCAGGCAATCCTCTCCTTATATGCTTCTGGAAAGACAACGGGTATTGTTCTCGATGCTGGAGATGGAGTCACTCACACTGTGCCCATTTTCGAGGGTTATAGCCTCAGCCATGCTATTGAGAGAAATAATTTTGCAGGTCGGGATTTAACAGACTATATGAAAAAACTGCTGTCTGAAATCGGACTGAACCTGAATTCATCTGCCTAATGCTAAATTGCCAGAAAAATAAAGGAATAACTTTGTTATGTCGCTCTTGACTTTGACTCCGAAATGAATGGTAAAATATAGTTTATATAGTTTATAATACATCAAAACAAAAAAACAAAATCTATGAACTTCCAGACGGTCACACTGTTTAAATTGGAAGTCAACGTTTCAGATGCCCATAAGCTCTCTTTAAGCCTATGATGGCAGGAAAATAAATGAAAAGCTACCAATAACTCATTTATTTTTCAATTGCCAATACAGATCTGGATATTAGAAGGAATCTTTATGAGAACATTGTACTCAGTGGAGGATCAACAATGTTCGATGGAATTGGAGCAAGATTAACAAAGGAATTAATTAAAATGGCTCCCGCCACTATGAAGGTGAAAGTTCAAACAGCAGAAGAGAGAAAATATTCAGTTTGGATTGGAGGTTCAATTTTGTCATCATTATCGACGTTTAGCTCAAGTTGGATTACCAAAGCTGAATATTAAGAATCAGGAGCCCACATTGTTCACAGGAAATGTTTCTGATATCATTATCCTCTCATCATCAGCATCATCATTTTACCAATCTTATAAACACTTGATATTTTAATTGGATTTAGAAAAGAGAAAAGAAAAATACATTAAAGACTTCATTTTCATTTTTTATGTTTTTAATTTCTATGAGATCTTTATATCATATTGACAGGTACAGCATTAATGAAAGAGTCCACTTCAAATGCACAAACGGCTTTTAGCCCAAAAGTTTTAGCTGCCAATCTTATAACCGCAATCTTTGAAGATGTTGATATGTCTTAATAATTTCGAAAAGCGGATCTAGTTGTCACAGATAAAGCTATCGAGTAAAAATACTCTCGTAAGATATTAGAAAACAATTCGAAGATGCAATAACCTGAAAAGGAGGAAGAAAAAACAAATGTCTCTCGACTATAGATATAAATAAAAAAGAATGATCTCAAGATGATCCCAATTTGCGGAGAGCTGTTCTTGATGATTGTAGAAGCTGAACTTGAAGGACGAAACAAATAAAAAAAAGGAAAACTTATGATGACAAATTATCGAATCCTATTTTTCAGTGAAGGAAAGAAAATGGTGGATTTGCCCTTCGGACTTATAATGACTGTCAAATATTTAGATAAGATGTTCAAAGTAAATTACTAATTAAAATATCCACATTCCTGGACCTTCTTCATTGCCACCAGCAGTTTCAAGTATCAATATTTCAAGAAGATTTGCGATATTTACTATAAATCAAACAATCCCCGAAATTTATTTGCTTTTCAATATGCCCTCAAAATTCCTACAATCCCAGAGCATTTGAAATTCGATCTAAGAGAAGAATATTCAAAATGTTTGTTTGATTAAAATAAAAAAGAGTACCAATCATTTGCGAACTCCAACTATTAGATTTGTCCTTCTTATCCCTCTTTAATTGTACAAATGCCTTGAATTAGTATGTGCCAAATTTTCAAGATATTGCCTCGATTGCAATTAATAGAAAGAACAAAAGATTCCCTATTCTCGCATACAGTTATTTGAATCCTCAAACAAAAGTTTCGGTTCCTATCTGGATTAGCAGCGCCTATGAAGATGCCAAGCAAATCAATAAGCAGAAATAAAAAGATTTTTTGAAATGTTTAAAATGCAACCTTGATCTGATAATTTTTGTAGCTGAGGGTAAATCCAACAAGGCAATAGAGGAAAATCTTTTTGAAAAAAACATATAAATTACGTATCTAAATTTATAAAATAATTACGATTTGCTGACAGCAGAGACTGATCTAATGTAAGTGTTTTTGTAAGCAAAAAGACCATTTATTAAAGAAATTCTCAATTCAAAGTGGTATTATTATATTAATAATACTCTGGAAAGTTGTCAGATGATTAGAAACAATATTTTAAAGGAAAATACAACTCTAATTCGATGTGATAATGGTTGGGATAAATCTCTTGTTTTGGTGGCACTTGTTTAAATTATTTTAGACTCCTCTTTTCGCACTTTCAAAGGGTTTTAAGGCTTGGTCATGAGAATTTTTATTGGGTGTGGGCATCCATTTGCTTCTAGATTGGGAGAGCGTGCACATGGATAATTAATATGTCCAGTTTTCTTACAATTCTTGGACTGTGTATCTCAACTAATCTATCAGAATCCTTCTCACTTTGAGTTTAACTTTAAATATTTGTCAAAAATAGCTAATTTGATGTTTACAAATATATATGGCACTTTCATCGCTGATAGTCAACGTGAATATGAATAAAAGAGAATAAGTGAAGAAACAGTCAGCATATGGAATGATCTCATAAGCCCAATCACGACAAACGGATTTTATGATAAAAAATGTGGCCTTTTGGATATTGAATCAAATATTAGTTCTCTCAGATTATGGAATGAACATTTTGGGTCTTTGGTTTCAAGAAACTACGATCACTACTCTTTTAATAAGATAGCTTAGGATAACGAGGATTATTTAAATTTAAATTGTCAGCAAATTAAACAGGAGAATGAAGTCCTAAGAAGGTTGTTAAAAGAAAAGCAAACCTAATTAGATCGATTAAAGCATTAATTGATATCACTGTGATAATACATTCATTTGATTGTTTATTAACAATTTATTGATGATCATATGATGTGAGAAATAATTTACTATTTTAATAAAATAGTTAAAATTCAGGGATTATGGCAGCAAAGATATTGCTTAACTTGCATGAAATGATTAAAATATAAAAAATGTTCCTTAGAGATCATGAAAGAATAAAGTATGGCGAGGTGAAGTTATAATGCTATTTCTAAACTTAAATATTATTAATTATAGGGTAGTCCAAATCAGTATTCACTTAAGTCTAGAGTTTATTATTACTACTTTATTTGCTGCTTTAGATCTGTTTACTATTGAGAAGATTAAATAGCTTTTTGTGCGAATTTAAAACGCCTACTGATTGGCGAAAGAGACTCACAATAATATCCATGAAGTTTTATTGGATTAATTGAGTGTATAAGCTGATCTGTATTTCTGAATCGGTCAACTCTAAATTTAATTCTTTGTTTGATTTCAAACTATTTTTGGAAGGACTATTCATATCTTTTTAATCTTTTAACAATATCATCGGTGAAAAAGACTCCTTTATTCATCTTAATATTTTTATTTCCCTTGTGTGTATGCACCCCAATAACAATGGCTTAACCTTAGCTATTGATTGTAAAGATTGGACTACCGCTATGGCCCATTTCTGTAGACATTTCATGAAAAATTACATGATTGCATATACATATTAGATTTCCCATTAAATCCTTTCGTTGAAAATTGGGAGTATACAAATATCTGCAGGCTAAATAATTGGCGCTGGGATAACCACCAATTCTAATAGTGCTTCCAGAAGGAAATTAATCATTAAAACCTATTCCAATTTATGGAAACCATTAATTTTATAATTATTCATTTAAAGCAATAAGAGCCACGTCTTAAGGTATTGGAGCATCCAGATAGGTGGTCTTTGGCTTTTAGAACTGCGCATAGTTAGCAGCCACTGATTTATATATTTTAATTCCATGATGAATTTTTCCTTATTTGATGTTAGGAATAAAATATATTTCGTTTGCTGATTGCCAAAGTTATTAATGGAAAATATTGTGAGCACAGGTTATGATGAATCTTTTAGATACAGCAAATGCTGTTCCGTAGCATATGCTAATGATATGCCCCTTCTAGTTGCGAAAATTAGCACGAATCACACCTATAATATTATAGATATTTTAGTTGGATGTTTGAGGATTTATAAGAATTGAACCCTAACTTGTGAGAAACGGATTTTTTGCTTAATGCATCAGTAATGAGCTAATACTCAGAATTTATTAAACATTTAAGACTCCATTTGTTATTTCAATTTTTAAAGATTGGAGATACAAGACAGAGTAAATTGAAAAAGTTTTGAGTAACTGATTACGAGGCAATAGATTGAGCCAATTTTGATTATTGCTGAAATATTGATCTTAATCGAATATGAAATTAATATAATAAAATTTTAGACTCTGACGATTCACCTATTTTCTGCATTGACAATAAAAAAAGTATTTTCTTTACTTCTATTATTTTGATGTGAAAATCCTATGAAGGAAATATATCATCATTAATAATTTAAAAAATATGACAGATTTGTGTGCACTTTTGTATTTTTAGAGTTAAAAATAAATGAAAAAAAGAAAAGAACGATGAAAGAAGAAAAGAATTTGCTCTATAAATTATAATCAATATATAAATTTTATTAATTATTCGATGGAGTCGTAAATGAGCAAAAATTAATAAAATCATTCTTTTTATTAAATATAGAAAAATAGAATATTTAGCCAAAAATAGAAACTTTCATAACCAAATTTATACATTAAGATTATTTTATTATTTATTAACAATATGAGGTTATTTTTGAAGATGTCAATTAATATTAAATCTATTTCTTATTTTAATATTCATGGATATAAAAGGAGCAAAAATCACAGCTGTTACTATTTTCCTTATCTGTGGAACCATTTCCACCTTCGGTATCTCTCTTCTTAAATAGCATATAAATTAATGGGCAGCCAATACGTTGATGAGGGCGACCACCATCGCCACTTTTTTCATCCATATATGCAATCATTTACCATGTTTGTTGGAGAAACTTTCTGCCTTTTTCTCTACCTTTCGAACCGATAAAAGAATTAGATTCCTCTCTAAGAAGGCAAGACTCCTCATCAGTTCTATATCTTCTTTATCCCTGCCTTTGCTGATTCATGTTCATCGGTCCTTCAATATATGGGGTTGAACTTCATTTCAGGATCAACCTATTTAATGTTTAAAGGAGCTAGCATCGTAACAACAGCAATATTTTCAAAAATTTTGTTCGGCATGATTATTCAAAAAAGGCATCTTGTTGGATGTAGCGCTGCTATCTTCGGTTTAATAATCGTGGGGACAAGTGGTTTTTTGTCCAATTCTGATTCAGAAGATCAAGTAACAATGCTAATATTTAGTCCAATTAGCTTCTGGGTTATACTTTGATGCTGATTTCTCTAATTTTCAATGGATTTCTCTACGCGTATGAACAATTTTTGATGAGAAAGCATACCATTAATCCTATGCAAATGGTAGGGTGCGAGGGATGCTTCGGCTTAATTATTATCTCCTTTATTGCTTTATCTCTATCAATAACTCCTTGTAATTTCAAATAAAAGCTATGTGTTTATGATTCTTATGGTAATATGTATTTCTAAAGAATCGATCAATTCTTCTCTGAGGTTGGTACTGATTGGATCCTGGCTTTGCTAGTGGTGATTGGAATCGTAACAATATCAGCTTATAATCTAAACGGAGTAAGGATTACCAAACTATTCGATGCTTTAACTCGTTCGCTGTTAAACATTACAAAAACGGCAATTATTTGGATTATCGGAATGATTGTAACATTCAGTGTAGGAGACAACCCTGACTATCAACTTTAGTCAAGAGAATTAGTGGTTAATTTTGTAAAGGGAGCAGGATTCGCCTTTATAATAATTGGTACTTTGGTCTACAACAAACTAATCTTTAAGGCTATGTTCGCTGATCGTTAATAAGTCTAGCCCGTCAATGAAATCAAATAAGGCCAAAAATCTTTATTATAAAACAGTTACTAATGAGTCATTTTGTATATTTCATATTTATATTCATTATTTTAATGTCATTACCAGTAATTGCATTTAATTTAATTAGTTATTTTATTCTTTAATACCCAATGATTTTTATCACATTATAAATTAATTATCAAATTACATCTTTTTATAATCATTAGTTTATCTTTTAGATAAGTTTATCTAATTTGTATGGAAAATTTTTCCTTTGTACTCTTCATCACCTGCTTTAATTATTCTCTCAATAATGTATAAAATTCCTAAAATGTAATTATATGAGTCAATTAAATTAGATAGTAAGACAACCTACTGCTTATACATAGTCAAATATTTAATTAGCTGTAAGAGTAATCAGGTAGCGATATTTCAAAGTGGTACGTAGATGGTCTTTCTGCTACTTGACCAAACCTTTAGCTATTCCTCCTTTTGCAATTATGAACTCCAACTGATTAATACCCTTAGATATTGAGTCATCTCCTTTAGATCATTTTGATTCTCAAACTATACACTAATCTCCCGAACGTCATTTTCCTCGCAAAGACACATAACTGTGATGCACAGAGCGGGATTCGCATTGTGCTGGAACACGTTGCTGCTTCTGGTGAAGTTGCTTTCTTGAAAAACTACGTCTTTCTCATTTGGATAACTGTAAATCATCATAATATCCTTTATAGGTAATCTGTATTTAAGCTTTATTTCTCCATCAGGCCACTTATAGCTAATTAATTCCTGCTTGCTAATGTCAAACTTTAAAATGGCTTCTTTGAAAGAACCATTCAATCGATATAGATTACATTTCCATCCAGTAGCGCAAGCTTTTTATATTTCGCTAATCTTATCTTTGGCAATACCGCAGGTATCAACTAACATAGATTCTGCATTATAGATGGAGTAAATGCAGAGTTTATATGCCTGAGGCATGTTTGGATAATCGAGAGCCCTTGCAACCCTCAGCCAATTTTTGAGAACATCAATTATGATTTTGGTCTTAAAACATACCTTGACTTAGTCATTAAAGTTTATGTAGTAGCTCATAAGGCAAATTACTTCTCGTGACATCTTATAATCTTCACTCGAAGAAACCCGATTACTTTGAGTCAAGAAATTACCAAAAAACTCAAGCATGTTTTTCCCGAACTAAACTGTCACCTAAACTCTTTTTTTAATTTTTTTCAACAAATTGATGGATTTCACTGCCACATCATCTTTCCAGTGATATTCCATCTTTCGGATAATGGCCTAGAAAATTCTTGTGCAAAGAATGGCAGGAAACAAATTCTTTTCTTGAAGTTTGGTGAGTAAATCCAGTATATAAAGATAGTCATTGAGAGGTAAATTTTTTAATTTAAGATTCATGACTGCGAAATCAGCAAAGCCATGTTTAATGAGAAGATTATCTGGATCGGGCCTGGCGCTGAGTTATCGAATAAAGCGTATATTCTATATAAGTTGCGAAATACCATATTGATCGTTGTCTCAGTCAATATCGAATGATTCTTTATATAGTTGGCTGCCGAGTAAAAGATGTTGAACTTGATGATGTCAGTAGCGAAATTATAGCGAGAACTTTATAACAACAGAAATAGGATGCGGATCCATTTTTAGATTATGGCCTAATTTATAGAAAAGGTACAATATTGTTGTCCTGGCTTTTGCCAATTTCCATCATTATTCGTAGAATTTCCATCTTTTGGCCCATACATTTTTTAACCATGCTCACCACTGTTAGCGTCTTACAAAATATTTAAAGATAAACTTAGGTACTTTGAGCCTTGGAGATCACGCTGGCAATTGATGATAGATAGTCGATTAACCCATCTTTATCTAGTTAGGAAATGACTCTATCAAAGTTAATTTCCATTGTTTCTATGATATGATAAATCACCATCAAAGATGCCTTGATAAGAGAGTAAGACTCTTCAGAAATGGCATATTTGCTCATGGGCAAACAAAGAGACATAAAGCTGGTTTTAAGTAAACGAATTGAACTTTGAGGCGAGAGTGAAAGAAACTCAAGACATTTGAGTAAGATTTGGAATGTTGCAAATTAATATAAACTATTGTCTAATCTATTTTTGAGTTCCTTGACAATTTTTTCTTCGAGATAAAGTTCGGCATATTTTAGAGCCATATTTGTGTTATTTTAAAGTAAATTCATGACCAGTTCATAAATGAACATCTTTATATCCTTATAATTCTGCTAATTTTATAGCAAATCGTGAAGGAATGGCATTATCGCTGTGTTCTCAACTATTTTCTTATGCTTTTCACAATCTTTTGTTAGTCCAATCAATGCTTTCAGCACGTCTTTAATCTTTTAGATAGGTAATGAGTTTTACATCAAATATTTAACGAGCACATTGCTTATTTCATAATGTTCTTTAAAAGGCGGGAATTTACATGTCACTGCAATCAATTTTAACATTGCTTCCATCATCGATTCACTTTGCTTATCAGCCAGCAGATTTTTGTTGATGGGCTCATATATTTTACAACTGTACAAATATTTGAAATCCTATAATTATAACGTATTAACGGCTATCATTTCTGCATATTTTGCTGATTCGTTGAGACCTAAAAATTTATTGCATAGAATTTCCAGTCCTTAAAGTCCAACTCCTTTTTTTCTGAGGCAAATGGAGGCACCAATTTAATTAAGAGCCATCATCTGATAAAATTTTTGATCTAACTGAACGCAAGATTAAGGAATATATTCAATAAGCTTTTTCTGTATTTATGGAAGATCGGAGACCTATGCAGACTCCTTTTTTAATAGTTATTACGAATGCAGGAATATTTCGATAAGCAAATTTGCATACTCTGATTTTTATAAGACCAGAAGGTTTTTGATTGTTGTTCTTAGCCCCTTACTGTCATGAGAATTAAGGACATTTTTTAATTCAGTCATTAACTCACTCTCAGTCCACTAATTTAGTTTTCCATCCTTATTTAAATCAATTTTTTATGAGTTGGTATTTTAATTGGGAATTTTATGTTAAGATTTTTGTTGTTTATGCTCAGCAGCCTGCAATGTGAATTATTCATCAATGTCATTTGCTATACTAGTCTATTAATTATTATTAAAGACGCATGATGGTTCTGCCTAAGTAGCTAATTATCTAAAAAGCGGTTACTGAAGATCGATTGTTAAGTTTTCCTCGGAAGATTGAGCAATAGGATTATCTTGAGGTTTTATAACTTTTGGAATGTTAGCCATAAGTTCAGCATAGATAATTTATGGTTGGCTGTCATTTCTCTTCTCAAAATATAGATTCTACTCTTCCTCGAGACTTTTGCCTTCAAACAATAGTTGCTAAATTCTTCCACAGGCAGCAATGTGCTCCTGGGCTTCAAGGGGTAACCACTCCATATATGTTCTACAACTAGTTAAGCTTTCGCAATCCATCATCATGACCTCTTTCTTCAGCAAGAACACTCTCATAATTTAGCAAATAGCGATTTTAGCTTGTTCTCCTTCCATCTATAACAATACTGGAAAATGTTCTATAAGTTCCTGCCCTCGAACTTTAAGATGGCCATAGTTATATTTATAAAGAGTTAGCAAAGTGCCAGTCATAACGGGAACAATTTATCGAAGATACTTCTTTTTGAATTGCTAATCCGTAAAGCTTTCAATATAATATAGAAGATTTATAAGTAATTTCACGATAACTTCTTCTTGCGAATACAATAGATTCTTGCTGACTCTGAGGTGATGATTTGAGTTTAGGGACTGTAGAATTAGACTGTAATATTTGATCTTGCGCAACTTGAGAGCACCGTTTTGATAACTATGAATAATAATCTTCATGTTGGTCATTTAAGAAGTTAAAAGTTTTATCACCAGTTAGATAATATCTTGCAGTTGATACTACTTGAAAACTTAGGGCTGGCATGATTTTAGGTAAATCCAAATGAACTTAAGATATGAAGTATTTTCATGACTTTACTCCAAGTTAGATAAAAGATTTTACTTGTGCTGCATCCAAAGAGCTTAATCATAAGCTGGATCCTGATACATTGCTATCAATTCCGAGTAAATGCAACATAAACCTACTCCTTTATTAAGATCGATATAATATCGAATTGCTTATCTTCTTCCTTCTCTTTCCAACAATTGCCTCTTCGGCTCCTGGCAGTCCAGTTCATTGATCTAAAAATATTCCAAGATGAGTTCGAGCAACAATATTTTTTTTTTGCTGAATGATTTTTCCAGATGCAAATGGATGAGAATGATCAAGTCAGCATAGAAATTTAATGCTGGATCAATAGATTGATCTGTGAATTTTGCATTGATATGATATTTGATCATATTTTGGAAGATAGTGTCAAGTAAGACGATATTTTAGTTGATTTACATTAATTGAGTTGTGCTTTACAATATGTATTTATAGATAGCTAATAAATTGGAGGAGAGATGGTTGTAAACTGATAAGCAGACTGACTATTTTTTAGCCAGTTAGAGCACAAGTTTTAGATATTTTACGAGATGCTGATCACTTTAAAGGTTGCTTAATTCCTCCATTATAATTACAAGGCTATCTGCATCACTTAATTTTAGAAGGTTTATGTCAAAATGCTCCTCCTCTTTATAATAAGTAGCAAGCAGCTTTTTAATATACTCCCGAAAATGTTCCATATTCCTTGGCTCTTCAGGTTATATTCGATTGGAGTCATTACCTTTATGGTGGTGACTGTTTCTTATCTCTTGCAAATGTTACAGATTTCTAAAATAGCTGCTGACAACCTCATAAATATCCTCTATCTATTAATTGGAAGAAGCAATTGCGATCATTTTTTGTTTTATTTGGCTATTCTTGGCTGTTTTTCCTTTGAGGATTAATGTGAGCAACTGGCAACATTCATAGTTAAACTCTTTTCGAAGTAGTTCACCCTATTCGTTTTATAGGTTATTCAACAAACTAAACGAACTATTCCCATGAGAGACTATTATATAATTGGAAATGACTTCGGGTAGTTCTTCAGAAATGTTGAGATTCAGCAATTAATGCTGATTTTTTGATATCAAATTCTTCAAGAATATGATCTGCTCCAGCAAATTAGGATTAAGCTGATTCAAATTCATCTTTGATTTTTAGATTATCTATTTTTACAGAGAAGATATGACTTTGATTTATAGGTTCTTTTCTTAGTTAAGATGACGATTTCCCATTACTTCGCAGAGCGAGATCAATTACCTTTCAAAAACAAAACCCTTACCATCTGAAAGCTGCGATAGTTTTTATTCTAAATGATGAGATTAGATCAATGAGATTATTTCACTTTTATGCTCACGATTATCCAAGAGTTGCCCAATTATTTTTATAAATTGGATAAGGATCTTCTTGCTGTTTGAGGTTAAGACTTCCTTTAAAGATTTGTTGGTGATGATTTTGTCAATTTTATTTAAAATGACAGCTGCCACGCTGATATCAAATCCACCCTTCTTAAATTGAGAACTAAGCAGCTGAAGCACCAATCGGATCATATCTGGCTATTCTTGCTCGAACACAATTGTCGACAAAAGCTTATGGTAATACTGGCAAAATAGGCCTGCCATTTTTTCACTGTGACTATACAGGTTCATCATATTAAGAATTTGCTTTATTTATTCAGATTTAGTTCCTTCCCTCTTATATTATTGGTAAATTTCTCCCAAAGCTATGAACTTATTTTCATGATCTACTAGCCCACAAGTTCTTTTTTAAGCAATACTTATTAAATCGCGAACAGAGGACACAGTATGTTTGTGGTCAAACCTCGTTGCAAAATTACCAATGATGATCTAAAAAGCATTGAAATCAATGAGCTGAATATCTTTTTAGCTGATGTTTAGCAGCAAATATTTTAAAAATTAGATTATCTTCTTACCAAAAGATTCAGAAATGAGACGATTGTCAAGGGTTGTAATTAAATAAGGAATTGCTCCGACTACGATGGCCACATAACAATGCGAAACATCTTTTAAGCAAAGATAATAGCACAAACAAACTACGATTTCTTATCGTTTGAGATCTGACATGATTTTTCCTCCCTCAATAAGATTTGCAATAATCATTTTCCAGTCATCACTTTTCTCATAGAAGATATTTCTTGCATTTTGCTCTTCATAAATAAGAAATATTCTTAAAGATTGAACTATTACTCCAGTTAATCCAATGTCATTCTCAGTCACAGATTTGCTGAGGGCTTGACCATAGAATTCTATGATACTTAGTTAATTCCATTCTTGAAGTGATTACCAATTGTAATCCTTTAACTCTTTGATATCTTAGATCTTCAGTTACGGAATGTTTTGCTTAAAAACAACGAGCAAGGATACTACCCAATCTCTAAAGTATGGGCAGATACTCAACTTCAACATATGTGTTTTAATTAGTAGCTGCTATAGATAAGTAGTGACTGGTATGGTTCCAACATCGTTAATTTCGACAATAAATGCCGGAATGGGATGCAAGTAATAAAATATTTTAACGATGACCATGAGCGATTAAAAAGCTTCGTTCGTGCCTTCCTCGTAGGCGTTGTTGACTTTAGTTTTAAACTATATCAGGTGAAAGTTACTGATTAGAAGAAAGCTATTGCCTCCTTACGACTATGAATGGTAAGAGTTTTCACCCTTTCTGAATGGAGCATCTATATTAAGCCTCAATATAAATGATTCTTATATTAAGAAAGTAAAATATTTAACTGTTGTAAATCGTGTATGATCAATGATTCAAAATATCCTTATATGGGAAGCCATTTAATATCTTAGTATAAAATAGGTGACTGCTTTATGACTACCAAAATATATAACTTTCAAAAATATTGAAATCATCATTGCTATGTGAGTTCGATTTCCCAAATATCTTTGCTTATATCCTTGGAAGTAATAGAAAAGGAAGAAGCTGGCAAAAATAAAATTTCTTCTTCTGTTTTATAATAACTATATTTACTTATATCCCTGCCTGACTTACCTCTGATTATTAGCATAGAACCAGT